>Ga0214542_1009664_pt1 | contig 14762 bp, 4 predicted proteins | sample CNSS1metaG_FD_160096 | JGI IMG/M metagenome (GOLD analysis project Ga0214542, IMG submission 160096) | Root nodule microbial communities from cowpea collected in UCLA plant growth center, Los Angeles, California, USA - CNSS1 | ecosystem: Host-associated > Plants > Roots > Nodule | place: USA... | reverse complement strand
TAATATAATATATATATATATATATATATATATATATATATATATATATATATATATATATATATATATATATATATATATATATATATATATATACATTGTGGCCTAATTTTTTCTTAGGAATCGATCGGAGAATTTTAATTGTGTTGAATGTCATTTTATATTTATTTTTATGATTATTTGAACTTATATGGACTTGAATTTGTTTGAACTTTATTTAAAATTTATGACAATGATGCATTTTATTTTATTTTATTTGAATTTATGATTAAATATTTATTTTTAAATAATTTTGTAAATATCCGTGGGTACCCGTGGATACCTGCGGATATGAAAAAAATATATGGGTATTCGCATAACGGATACCCGACGGATATGGGTATGGGTACGGGGCAGATATTTATCCAGTGGGTAAGGTACAAGAGAGCTACTACCCGTACTCTACCCGCTCCGTTGACATCCCTAGCCCTAACCCTCCCATTCTGCTCACTTTTCAAAAGTTGTTCCTATTCCCTCTTAGAATAGCAGCAACGAGCTCTGCGCTAGGGTTTGGCTCCATTCCTTGTCAAGCTAGCTCAACTCCATTTGATCTCACGTAAGTTGGTTCCCAAACCATACCTTCTCTTTTCTAAGCTTTGTTTTCGTGATTCCAATTAGGGTTCACCTTAGTAACCTCGTATTCAATCTGTGCCAGTGTTTCCAGCTTACGAATCTGCTCCTAGAGCTATAATGCTTTTACTATATTTTGCCTATTCCAGCTTTATTTCGTGTTCATATGACTTGTGTGTTGTTGGGCTTGCCTCGAAAGCCTTAAAAGGTTGTTTGATATTTGATGTCTGGTGACTGTATGTTGGAACAGTGGTGAATACTGATATTTTAATTTATATATTCTGAAAATAAATATTAATCTTATTTATTTTCATCATTATTCTATATATTATATTTTATGTGATGTTTCATTTAATTAAGCTTATTTATTATAGGACGTTACACTTGAAATGCATAAAACTAACTTATTGATTAAAAAAGATAATAATACATAAAATTATTTTATTTATATTATAAAAAATATCACTTAATTAAATTATTAAGTTATGGATGTAAAAATAGTCCATTGTTTAATTTAAATTATTCTTTATTATATTAATTATTATTTATTTCGTTTTAGTGTTAACTTAAGGTAATTGCAAAAATTATTAAAATACACTTAGAAGAGGTAAAAATTTTAAAACTGAAAATATTAAGAAAATCTAAAATCAGATAGAATCATATCATATATAAATTTTCAGTAAATTATTATTTGTAAAAAATTAAATATTTCATAAAGGTATGTGTTTATGGTTTTTGAGTAAAATGGATAAAAACTGAAAACCCAACTAAGATGGACAAATATTCGTTAAGCTTAGATCACAGTTTCTACATACACTTCGGTTAACTTCTCCTGCACTCATTAAAAAAATTCATTTTTACTCTTTTTTTTTAATCGTATAATTTAAAAGTTAAAAATACATAATATGAAAGGTAAAAATGATTTCCAATTTTATAAGTTATACTTGTTTAGAAAATGTAACGTCCCATTTAATTAATATGCGTAATTAAAGAAACGTCACACAATTATAATATAACAATGCAGTCTTAGAGTTTAAATATAACACCATACAGACCAAGGCATACCTCGATGCCACCAAAAATAGAGGAAACATATTAAACAGTTTACTGGGATCCTAGAAAAATATAAAGACAGACAAGTACATGGGCCATAGCCCCAAAGATAGCCCAAGAAGGACAGAAAGTCCAGCCTAATGAGGCTAAGCAGCGAATTCGTCTCTCCCCTGTTGACCACGGTTACCTCTCAATAAAATTGATGATCATCGCGAAGATAGAAGAACAACATACAAAGCAACCAAAAAAAAGGGTAAGCTAGAGCCAACACATTTACCATGCAATCAAATGTACTTTCATAATTTAGTATACACACATACAATATACATCTATCACCCAAGCATGTTATGACCCTTCAATCAATACACTATAAGACTCGACTCATCCAGATACATATAGCCTGGTCGGATTCAGCGGATGCTTGCACTTGTGGTGGATACCTATGCTCACCCCCGAGCTAAGTGTTACAAGTGTTATAATGAATCAATTTCCCTCACACACAAGGTTAGCCCTTAATGAATTTCAGGCCTCCTGCTACTCTCACCACAGGAGTCAATCCGCTCTAAGTGAGACTAACTGACCCCTTAGAGTGTCAGGATGCAACCTTACATTGAATCCTTACCAAACCATATAGACAGGGCACCACCATGGACACCCACTAACAGGGGTCATGGAATTACGTCTCGACCACTGAAGCACGACCCTGAAAGTCTCATCTAGAGACCCCAAGGAATTATGCACTAACATGGATCAACATAATAAACAGCCAAGAATTTTCACATACATTACACATGATATTTCATCCAACATCTGTAACCAATCCTCATTTCTCACATGTCGAATCAATACCAACTCGTTATTCCCAACCATGAGTAAAGTGTTTCTCCTCATACCAAAACCATGCCACTGGTTTACCAACCATCAAGATCCATTGTCGCTCATGCCATATTTGTGACCACACGCACATATATATGTATCCAACTTCTCATGTACAACTCATATAGAAATCATGCCAAGCTCACAATCACCCACATATAATCCCTTCCCAATCATGCATACGCATTCCCATTAAGCCATCATACAATAACCCATATAAGCACAATTTAAACATCCAATCACAGAGAACACAACATCTCGGGACGCATCCTCGCCCAGCTCCTCGCTCAGGCTGGAGGTTCTCGCTCAAGCGAGAATGACTCTCGCTCAGGCGAGTTCTCCTCCACCTAGGCGAGAGCTCGACAAAGAGTACAGTGGCCCCTGCGCAATCTCGCATAGGCGAGATCCCCTCCGCCTAAGCGAGACATCTGCTCGCTCAAAACACGTTATAGTCGCCTGGGCGACCCCTCGCGCAGAAAGCCCTGGGCGAGCCTCTGCACATCTCGCCTAGGCGAGGCAAGCTCGCTTGGGCGAGACTATCAGTGTCCGCCACTGTTCGCACCTGCACAACGCATACACACACACCCAACAGATATTCCAGCCAGTCCAGACACTCATAGCAGTACACAAACTCAAAGAATCAACAAACTACAACGATACAAGCCAAATCACACCATATGAAGAGGTTCTAGCTTCCCTTACCTGGAACGAGCTAGTTTTAAGTGCCTCGACACCGAACAGCGGAGTACCACAGCTCTAGGAGAAGATCGCAGAGCTGGAAAAATGAACAGGGGGTGTTTACTATTGAAGCTCTAACTCTACACACAGAAAATAGGACCAGAGATTTTAGAAGCATGGATTGGAAACACTTACGTGGGTTAAGAACGGAGTCAAGTGGAACGTGAACTGAAGGTGTGCTCTGGAACCCTAGCAGAGGCGGCAGCAGCTCTAAAGGAAGGGAAATCTGTTTTTACGAAAATGAGCTCAAATTAGGGTTTGGGCACTTTAGGTCAGAAAATGAATTGGACCAGCTCCCCTTAGGCCCAAAGATTGGACAGTCTATAAAATAAAAAGGGGTGGAATTAATTGGCCCTTACAGAAAAACACGTTTAGATTCTATAATCTGAAATTTAAAAATAACTTTTGAATTGTATAATTAAACACCAAATAACTTATAATTGTAAAATTCAAAAAATATTATTTTTATTAAATTTTCTTTAAATTTTGAAAATCACTTTGAATTTTGAACTATACAAAAAAAAAGAAAAAAAAAAGAAAATTATTTTTATATAACAGGGAGATTTATGGAGGTGCAGAAAGAAGCTACAACTTAGAGATTTGAATAAGGGCCCAAATGAGAATTGAGTCCAACAGTAATTAAATGGGTTTTGAATTCAAAAAGAATAGAAACAAAATTGTATAAGAAACCATTACACTGTACCAAAATTGCCCTAACAAAATATGTTCAAAAGTGAGTAGGAGAAGTTGGTTTTTGAATGAGAATCAGTAAAACTGACAAAGAAAATCTTGTGTACGGTACTAAAATGTCATTCGACCAATCTATTTCTACCCATAATATTCAAGTACTTAAAAGTAAAATAAGTTCATTTCTTATACACCATATAAATAATTATTTATTGAATATTTATAATAATATATAAAGATGATTTTTTTTTTAGTTTTTTTAATTATTATTTTAAAACTAATTATTTATAAATAATTTACTTTTAATTTTTATTTTAAAAAAAATTATTTTTAACCATTATTTTATTATTAATCTTAACTCAAATTTTTATAAAAAATAAAAGTGCAAACATATAGACGTTGTTGTGACTCTGTTATCGCTAATATTATTAATATTCATAAACTAAATGTAAAATTCTTGAAATAAACATAGTTTTTTTTCTCTTAAACAAATCTTAATATTTCAAAAAGAATTAGTCTTTTAACTCTTGTATCACAGTCCATGAAATTTTCTATATCATATAAATAAGATTTATTATGTCAGTTTCTTCAACTAACATAGATCAAATGTTGAAAATGTGCTATGCTATGTCAAAAGTGAAAGAACTACTACTAACCCATTTGGTTCTTCTCACAACCAACTCAAAAGGAACCATTTGAGATGAACTCACTTGTTTCCACAACTTTTTATACACCCTTAACTACTCTCAAACTTACCATTTACAGCAAAGTTGTGAAGACAATTTTTTTTTTTGAAATTAATATAAATTTTATTGTTATAAGTAATATCAATTATTATTTATTATTAATTATTATGTTGCAAAAGTCAAATAGGTCAAATCAATCCAATTGTGGTATTTAAAGTATAAACACACACAAGTGACATCATACTCCACACTTTGTATAGAGACAAAAAGCATTATTTTAGTTGAAATCAGTTGTTAAAGATTTAGAATGTTTCACACGTAAAAAAATAAAAATAAAATAGAAGGTTCATTCATCAAGAAACATTGGTACAAAACTATTTTTCTTTTGGTATTACCGTTTTCTTCTATCCCATTTCATTTTGGAGTTACCAATACGCTAATTTGAGTAACATAGTTTTGTTTACATATTTTCACAATATCTTTTTTAAATTCATTTTCTCCACTTTTTCATCACATGGTATCATTTTCCCTTAGCGTTAACTTCTTGGGCATTCAAACTTTGTAAAAGGCAATGAAGTGTCGATGTAATTGGCATGGCACCGAACTAAGTGGGGAATGAAAGTGGGAGGAGAGTCTTGCTTCAAGTGTTCCTTTTTAAAAGCTATATGCGTAACCAAATGGTTTGTTTTTTCATCACTCTTTTGTATTCTCTGGTTCATGTCGTGAAAATGATAAAAGTAATGATGATTCTATTCAAATACATTTATATGAATTAGATGGTATAATATGTTGAAGATGATGATTTATTATAAGGTTAAATATGTTTTTAGTCTATAAATTTGGATACAAAATTAAAATTCGTTTTTTTTTTAAATTTTGATACATTTTGATTCCTAAACTTTAAAAATAAACGAATATATTATTTTTAATTCAACGAAATTAATTTTTTGACTTGTTAAAAGACATTCCAAACTTACATTTGACCTAAAACGCGTCAAATAATATAAATAATGTAATGCAATTGCGTTAAAAAAAATTATATTAATTTATTTTCAAAATTTAGAGACTAAAATGTGTCAAAGTTTGATAAATTAATAAATTTTAATTTCACTTCCAAATTTATGGACTAAAAACTTAATGTTTTACCTTAATAATTATATTTTACTATACTTGATATTACAATATTGATATAGTTTGATACTTAATAATCTTACATTATTTAGAGACGTAAAATAATTTAAATACATATTTTTCTTTTAATTTTCTGAAATGTCTTTTAAAAAGTGTTCAACTCCAAACTAGATAATACATAAGATATAATAATTGACTTTAACAATATTATCACACAAAAATAATACTATTTGAAGAAAAAAAAAATTCAAAACCTTAAATATCAAAAAGTTTGTTGCAATGGTTAAAAGTAGAAGCTTCATCCATTGATCCAAAAAGAGAAATTTTAATGACAAAGCCATTTAACGACAAAGTGGATAATCTTATACGTGACAATTGGCTTTAAAAATATAATCTTCTTTAATTCTGTTTTTCAAAAATTGATTAGGTTTAATTCTACTTTTAAAATGTTATGGGCACGTTAAACCTATGTGTCATCCATTATTTTAACACTTTCTTATCATATAAGGCATCGAATGCAAGGCGAAAGTGTAAAATAGTGACATTTTTTTTTTCTTTAGACGATGTAAAGTTTTATGCAAAGACGTCCCATTTTGCCACAACTATACCAACCATGCAAAGTTTCACTATGATCATTAAAGTCTACCGTCACCACTTCAATGCACTTTAATACTTTTATCAATGTTTTTTTACTACCAACCAAATAGCAACATTGTTATTAAGCATATTATTAGTTTTTGAGTTAAGTATATTTTTAGTTCATCAATTTTGATCCAACCGTGAAATTTGTCTTTGAAAACTTTGATTCATTATGATCTTTAAATTTTAAAAATAAATCAATATAGTCTTTTTAACTTAATTATATTAATTTTTCTTGACATATCAAATTCATTTTTCAGCAGATATTGAATTAGGAATGTGTCAAACAGTGTAAACAATTCCAATACTAACATGAAATGTTTTCAACACGTAAAAAAAAAAATTAACGTATTGGGTTAAAAGGACTATATTCAGTCATTTTTAAAGTTTAGGGACAAAAATGTATCAAAGTTTTAGATAGGGAAGAATTTCAATTTTGGATCAAAGTTCATGAACTAAAAACATACTTAATCCTTAATTTTTTAAGAAATAAAGTGTTTTTTTATATTATACTTTCTTTGTTACGCTATATTATTTTTTTTAGTTTTTAATAAATATTATTAACATACTTACTAAGGAAATAGTGCTACTATTGTTTTTATGACATAATTTTAAAAGTAAGTAACAGGGTCAATATATACAAATTAATATAAGTTAAAAAATTTGTTACAAATTCCCAACTTTTTCGTAGGGGCAGATATGCAACCCCACGAGTTATAATTTCTAGACGAACCTCTGTTGACAATCGTATGATGTTATTGATGTTTAGTGAAATAATAAATAATCACATTAACTTTATATGAGTGAATATATAAGTGAACTTGATACATATATATGTGTATTAAGATATGATTAAAGTTATTTTCATGAGTAAAAAACAATTTTATATTTTCTTTACGCTTTCAATATTCTTGAGTCAAACAATGTAATTGTTTTTTTTTAATTATTTGTTTAGAACTAAAAATCATTTGATACATTCTTGAATATCGAATATTGTTGGAAATCCCACCTCGACTCAAGATAAGGTAATTTCATAATATATAAGTGTGATGCAAACCTCACCTTACAAGTCGGTTTTGTGGAGTTGAGTTAGGCTTAAAGCCCACTTCGAACATGGTATTAGAGCTATTGTTTAAAAAAAAAGTTATCCTAGCGAGATTTTTTGGACATTTTGTTCCATCCGCTATCGGACCACTAACGGATCACCCATTGATTTCTAGTTTCATGCACGATATATATAGACGTGAAGAAGTGTGTTGGAAGTTAGGCTTAAAGCCACTTCTAACAAATATAGAAAGAGTAATACTCGAGAATAATCAAAAGTATAGGTTTGGAGTGAAGTGGAGAACTCACAAATATAAGGAAAAAATTTAAGTTTTTGGTTTAAGTAAATGAATGTCAGAATGAAGAATGATTCGAAAATATCAGTTACTCAAAAGTTAAAGAAACTCCCATGGAAAAAAAATGTTTCATTTTGGATCATCACATGAAAGTTCTTAAGATTATCACATGTATATGTTATCATCTAATTGTTTGAGATGAATAAGAAAAATAAATTGAATGTGTGAAGGCATGGATCGAGAAAAACACTAGCCAAAAAAAGTATGGAGGAAATACAATTGGTGAAGAGAGTGAGCATACAAGAGTTCATTCTCTTATAATTGTAATGAGTAGTTCTTTTTCTTTCGATCTAATTGTAGACCTAATGTTTTTTTCACTGAATTATGTAGTTGTCTCAATGTTAAGAAAATATTTTTTGAATTAAATTCTTTTCAGAAGGTACCTAGTTTTCTATATTAGATTTTGAGTTTGTTATTTTTGTTTGAGGACAAACAACATTTTAAGTTTGGTGTGTTTTGATAAGTGCACTAGTACATTTTGATCTTAAATTCATAATGTATTTTCAATTTTCAATGAAGAACAACGAGAAGCATAAGGATGTTTTTAAAAGACCTTAAGTAAAAGATTAGGAAACAAAGAAAATTGTAAACTTTTAGAAAACTCTAAAATACTCTATACAGTGGCGAATTTTAGTGTGTGTTTAGGGGGCCATGGCCCCCCAAAAATTTTAAAATTTTTAAAATGTATATTCTAAATTTTTTTTATATTTTTTAAAATTATATTATTTTAAAATTTTAAAAAATATATATAATATATATTATATTGATGTGAAAATTAATAAATAATAAACATAAAATTAAATATAATAAAGAAGAAAAAAAATTATTGAGATATTTTGTATGTTCTTTCTCATTATTTTTTAAATCTCTCACATATTTTAGTCATTTTTTACTTTGTATGTTTTCTTTTGTTTTTTGGTTTTAGAAAAGAAGTCGGCCCTGATCTAAATACGACCGAGTTAGTTGGCCCTAACTGAAATTTGGTCAAATTTGGCTAAGTCGCCACTACTCAAATTCGATCGTATTCGACTGAGTCAGTCTTGCCAGAAATATGACCATATTCGGTCAAGTCTGCTATAGTCAAAATTTTGTTGAATTCGTCCGAGTCGACCTTGCCCAAAATTCGGTCGAGTCGATCCTGCGAAAATTATGCTAATTTCAGTTGAGTTGGTCCCTGCCAAAATTTGGCTAAGTCAGTCTCGACCAAAATCCAATCGTATTCGACTAAATCTACCCCGACTAAAATTGTCAGAATTTGGTCGAGTCGCTGCACGCCAAAATTCGACAAAATTCAGTCAAGTCCCCTCAACTAAAATTGGGCAAGTTGGTCCCTACCAAAATTCGATCGAGTTAGCCTTGGTCAAAATTCGACTATATTCGGCTGAGTAAGCCCGTAACCAAAATTCGCCAAATTCGATCGAGTTTGCCCCAATGATATAACTTTTAGAAAATTCAATTTAAATTTCTTTTATAGAAAACGAATTTTGGATTTTGAGCTCGATGCAAATATTTAGATCTGGATTTATATTGTGATCCAAATATTTGGATCTAGATTGAAAAAAAAAATCTAAATCAGTTCTGCAGTAAAAATGGATTTAGATCCAAAATCTAATCCAATTATTTGGATATAAACTTTATCTAGATGGATCTTTAAAAATTCAATCCATGATCACCCCTAATTTGTTATCTATGAAATTTTATAATAATAAAAAAGGGTTAACTATTTTTGTTTTATCCCTAAAGTATAACACAATTTTAGAATTCGTTCATATTTAAAAGTTTGATCTTATTTAGTCTTCATACTTAAGAAATGCATGAACGTTGTTCTCCTCACCTAAGAATGTTATGTTTTCTTTTCTACTTGGCAAATGATATGGCCATGTTTGTCCTGTGTGTAGGTCCATGTGTACTAATAAGTGTCTAGAATATGTAAAATTTTCATATAAACTTGACACTTATCGTACTTCAATTGATCATATTTTGTAAGTAAACAACCCATTTTAGCTTACAATTACAAAATGAGGTACTAAAAAGAAGAAAAATAAGAAATGGATGATTTTTTGATGATTTTGTAGCAATTTCTCAAAGAATTACAAATGGTGCAAGTGAGCCCCAAAATTCACGGCTGAGCTCCAATAAGGCGGTCAAGGAAGGATCTAGAATATGACTTTTGGAGCTGAGCCACAACAAAATGGTGCTCAACACTTAAGGCGGTACATGACTGAACCACGAGAGAATGTGCTCAACATTTAAGGTGGTGCATAGCCGAGCCAAAAAAGAATGTGCTTAGCACTTAAGGCGGTGCATGACTGAGCCTCAAGAGAATGTGTTTAGCACTTAAGGCGGTGCATGACTGAGCCACAAGAGAATTTGTTTAGCACATTAAAGCAAGGATTCATTCTACCGGGAGTTGAGGAATCACATTGGGTTTGAAGTCTTTAGGTTCTAGTGATTCAAGGATGAACCTAGATCTACATAGAAAAAGTATTCACAAGACATTGAATGGTTTGCATGCTAAGTAAATAAGATGGTAATGGTGCAGAAGAAGATGAGATGAAATCAATTCATAACCCTTACTCCACTCTTTTACATGCACTCTTTATCACAAACCAAAAAAACCCAAAAACTAACTATCAATATACTTGCTAAATCCTTATGGATACGACACTTGTTGATATTAGTGCGCATCAATGCACTTGTTGCTTTCACCCTGTGTGTCCTACTCACCCTCCCCCATCCTCCTAGTCCCAACACCTTCCTTCTAATTCTTAACCTCCATCATGTCATTATCCCCAGCATCAAGCACAACCAATTTAGGTTTTCCAATTTCCCTAATTTAAAAATGCATCAGCTGGTCTTGATCTTTTCTCCTCTTTAACTCTAGCTCCACAAAAAATTGATGCCACTAATCATGAATTATTTGATCGTTCACAATAGAAATATGTATCAATGACCCCATTAGAGCTACTTGACTCAGAGAAACATTTGTGCCTCTGACTAGGATTGTGAATCCGACTAGGATTGTGAATCCCTTTTCAACAAACAAATAGTCTCAGTATAAGTTTGGTAGCATATTTTCACACCATAACATTGGTATGTGAATTACTCTGCAGTGTTATTTTTTTAGTGCGCTCATGATCACACACTTGGATACATTTGAGAAGATCGTTTGTTTGTTATGTGAAAAGAAAATTCAACATCAATATGTGACAAGAACATCATTTATGTATTTTTTAAGTATGAGGACAAAACATAATTAAACTTTAAAATAAGAACGAATTAAAAAATATATAACCCTTAAAAATATATTAATTTTAAAATTGTATTATACTTTCGAAAGAAAATTATAGTTGACCCTTAAAAAATCATTTTCATTCAAAAATAATAAATTTTTATACATTTAGTTTAATATTTATTCACTGTATTTATTACCTCTTTTAACAATTTTTTTTATTCTTTTCGGTCTTAATTGGTACATTTTTGTAACGATTATAAAATATTATTTTGTTTCATTTATTTTCTTATTTGATAATTAATGAAAAACAGTAACAATAACAAAATTTGCCTAAATTAACTAAAAATGACAATAGAATAAACACAACGCGTTATGAATTTTGAAATTTTTGGCATCTCTTTAAATTTCTTCCACTTGTTTAACTTTGGATTTCCTCCTAAAATAGATTGCTCGGAGGAATTTGGAAAGCAAAGCAAAAGATTACTTCTTGCAGTTGATTTCAAATTCAACTCAGTATTTTGGCATTCTTGTGAGATTTCGTTACAATATAATAATACTAAATATTTCATAATGATAAAGTATTTGTTTAATAAATTGTTTTTATTATTAATTAATTTAAAATCCTTTAATATAATTTTTGAAATAGTTATAATAAAAATTAATAAATTTGTATTGGTTCATAAAGTATTTTTTATAAAGTAATTTGCAGTTTTTGTAAAGTATAAAGAGGAAGGAGATGGGCCTTTGGCCATCCTCCACATAAAAGAACTCCTAATCGGTTTAATAGTTGTTTTCCCTCTTTTCTAATATCTTTTTATTATTTTAAATATTTTTTATTTTATATCAATTTTTAATTATTTAATATACTTTTTTTCGAGTCAATTCTATAATAATCGTATTAAAGTGTGAAATTATTTATTTATATTAGTATTCTTCCGTTAATAAATTTGTCTATTTGATTATGTATTATTATAATATAATTTATCTATAATTATTATAATACCATTATTATTGATTTAATGATTTTTTAAAGTGAAATTAAATTGATAATCTTCAGTAGTAAAATAAAATTAAAAAAGTTATTACAGAAATAACATAAAAAGGTATTAAACCTGAATATATAATTTTAAAGGAAACCACTGCGTATACGTTATCTATGTGATGAATAACTTAGGGGTTAAATATGTTTTTGTCCCTCAAGTTTAAGTGAAATTTGGAATTAGTCTCTCTTTAGAAATTTATATCAATTTAGTCTTTCATCTTTAAAAATGCATGAATTTAGTCCTGTTAACCAAATTTTGTGAAGTTTATTTGACGTTTCAAGTGTATTTCATGATATAGTATTTGAATTGTTGATATCATTTGACACATTTTCGCCTCAATATTAACTCAAATATTATCATAAAATGCGTTTAAAATGTCAAATAAACTTAACAAAAATTGGTAAGAGGGACTAAATCCACACATTTCTAAAGATGAAGGACTAAATTGGTATAAAATTTCGAAGAAGGACTAATTCCAAAATTCACTTAAATTTGAGGGACCAAAAACATATTTAACCCAATAAATTATTATTTAATTCGTTGAATTAGTACGGCGAGCATAACTAACATAGTAGAACAAATATTTTTCATATATCTTTCTCAAAAAATTATAATAATAAAATTTCTAAACAATTCAAAATAATCAATTTAAAGTATAATTTGTTCAAATATTATTTTACAATCATTTCAATTCAATCTGGTCCTTCAAACTCAAAGTATGTATATTTATATTTACATCAAACTTGTAGACTAACATAAGTAAAGTTATATATAGAGACAAACTCTATTTAACTAAGTCATATTCAAAACTTAGTTTGAGAGAACTCTGTATCTTAATGTGCATAATCTAGTTATTATATTAACTTCTCGACAAGAATATCCAAGTTAGAAGATTTTGAAGCAACCATTTATTAAACAAAGTTCAATAACACTAAAGTGCAAACATTTAAGTAGTTTTCAACCAAAATACAATCGCTCCATAGAAACCAAAGTCTAGTGACCAAGTCATATATCTTGTATATCAACATCATAAACAACTTGTTGAGTATTTCGAATCATCGGAGAGATACAACATCAATGAGACAGGAGTCTAATCCACACGTAAGAGATTCACACCACCTCTAACTTAAAACCTTAAGATAATGAGTTTATGGGTCTTTCTCCTTATATGGTGCTCAACTTCCTCATTTTTTACTCAATGTGGAACTTAGACTCAGATTTGGGTTCTCAACAATCTTCCCCTTAAGTATGAGTCCTTTCACATTAGTACTTCCCCTTTAAGCAAAAGCATTTAAAGTCACGAGCTGTGATGCTCCAACACAGTGGTTGGACTGCGCTTCCCGCTCCCGAAGCGGACACGGACGCGGAGGCGTGACAGATACCTGCACGACACGGTGTCAGAAGCTTCTCCATGGATCAGACGCGGCCAGCTCTGAGACACGCGCCGACAGACACCTCTGGCTGCTCGGATGTGCGACTGATACGGGATTCTGATAATTTTTTCGCGTATGTGAGTGAAAATGGTTCACGTTTTGTTCTGTTCACTTTTTGCCCTTTTCTCTTAATGTCATTAGAATATTTTATTTGATTGCCCTTTTCTTTTAATGTTACTCGAATATTTTATTTGATTGGTATGATATTTTTCTTCTCTGTTTTCTAGAGAATAAAGGGAAATCCAAAAAATTTAAAATAAAAAATAAAAAATACTCTTTCATACCTTCTATTAAAATAAATCCAAAAAATTTAAAATAAAAAGGGAAATAAAAAAATAAAAAATAATCTTCCATACATTCTATTAAAATAAACCCAAAAAAATAAAATAAAAATGGAAATAAAAGGATAAAAAATAATCTTCCATACATTCTATTAAAATAAACCCAAAAAAATAAAAATAAAAATGGAAATAAAAGGATAAAAAAATAATCTTTAATACCTTCTATTAAAATAAATCCAAAAAAATTTAAATAAAAATGGAAATAAAAAGATAAAAAATAATCTTCCATACCTTCTATTAAAATAAAATAAAATCAAGATGATAAACAAAAATAAATTATTCTAGATTGGGAGCTCTTGAGTTGAGATAAATTATTCTATAAATTAGAGTAAAATGAGATGTTATAATCACAAGTAACAAAAACAAAAGAAAGAATCGAGATTGGGAGTTCTTGAGTTGAGAGGAAATACAATTGGAAAACTTGTTAGCAATTGCAGAACAAAGAAAAATTGTTGCTTTGCAGTTGTAGAACGAAGGAAAGTTATTGCTTTACGTTTGCAGAACCAAGGGAAGAAGAAAGAAAGTCTAGAAAATGTAACTTTATAAACTTTCTTTTTTATAATTTAAATAAATATCCTTCATAGTTTTTTTTATGTAAAAATAATTTATCGTAGTTTTTCTTATACCGTGTATATTTGTATATGTGAACAATTTTCTTGTTAACGTTGTTAGTATTTATTAAATAATGTTTTATTGTATTTTATAATTTATTTATTATATTAAATTTAAAATTATGTAATTTAATTGTATAATTGCACCTTAAATGGAACAATATATCTATTGTTGAAATTTTATAAGATCAAATTAACTAGAATAGAAGAAAAATAACATTTTTTATGTTTTGAAGTTTTTTATTGCTATATTTTTATTATTTAAAACACCTTTATATAA
>Ga0214542_1009660_pt1 | contig 14765 bp, 6 predicted proteins | sample CNSS1metaG_FD_160096 | JGI IMG/M metagenome (GOLD analysis project Ga0214542, IMG submission 160096) | Root nodule microbial communities from cowpea collected in UCLA plant growth center, Los Angeles, California, USA - CNSS1 | ecosystem: Host-associated > Plants > Roots > Nodule | place: USA... | reverse complement strand
TGAATAGAGAAGGCATAGGTTATGCAGAACACGAAAATAAACTTAGTAGTCAACTAGAGTCAAGGAAATTCGTTAACTTGAGTAAACCATCTTCTATTGTATGCTTTTATTGTTGTGAACCTGACCAATACATAAAATAAATGCTACTTTAAGAATTGTGGTGTTCCTGAGGGTAAATATGAATGGATAGCTAAAGAATCAAATGTTTTGTCTAACATGAAAGGACCCAAATTCAATTGGGTACCTGTATCATCTCTTTAAATTGTTTTACAGGGTTTATGAAAAGCCCAATGATCAATGTGCTACTATTTTTGGGTTGCACAACTAAAAATAAGTTTGAATCATTCCGTGCTTCAATAATGATATGGGTAAAACAACTTTTAACACTTTTTGATGATGTTTCTTAGGACATAAAAATTAACCTTTTACTACCAAAAGTGTTTCTACAAATACAAATTGTGTTGTTACATCTATATTGCTATTCTTCAACATTTTAATGAATTAGACATACTTGATTTCACATTTACAACATAAAAATCTACATCAGATTTTACCATTCTACATTAAAATAGTCGACTTACGAATCAACTATCATCTAAATACTGCACCAGAATCAATATTATTGCACCTATTTTTCTGTTCCTGCCTTACATAGTCAACTCCTTAGTTAACTATCCTTTTCATACTGCACCAGAATTGTCACCACTGCACCAGATTTTCTGTTTCTGCATTACGTAGTCAATTTCGTAGTTAACTATTGTTTCATATTGCATCAGACTTTGTAATTTCTGCATCTGGTTTTATCTTTCTGCATAAAATAGTCAACTTGCTAGTTAACTAGTCACGCATTTTTCATATTCCCTGTGTTATATTTCGAAGCAAGTCGACTACATTAGTAACCTAGTTAACTACGTCTGACACAAAAGTGGTTTGGTAAAAAAAAAAATTCTCCTTTAAACTTCTTTCCAATACAAAACCTCCAAACCCCCAAATCTATTATGAACCCTAAATCCCCATTCTCTAATTGTTTTCAAAATTCCCAATCTCTTTAAAATCCTTGAATTGTGTTGTTGTTATTCATCCTTCCAGCAACCTTTATATGCGTCTGAGGAAGAAGAAGAGAAATTTGCCGTTGCCATTGTTGATGATGAGGAAGCATCTCCATAAGCTAAAATGTTCGATTAATGGGTTGTAATCTTGCTATCCTTCTTCTTTTGCTTTCATTTTTTGCTTAATTTGGTTTTAATCTGTACAATGCCCAATCTAATTTGACAATTGATATATGGCACATCTTTTGCTTCTCTGTTGTATGTGTTGTTTGCCACTTCTTTGTCTGATCCACATTTGTGAAATTGATACTGAATATGTCTCACCGTTTGCATATTTTTTTACTGTCATTCCCTTATTTTGCTAAATGTCCAAAAATAGGGAGAAATGTGTGTGTGTTGCTAGGGTGTTGTGCCTTTGATAAAAATTTACTAAAGAGATATTGTGAACATAACTTGTTTAGTATCATTCATTGCGCTTTTGACAACTCATCTTTTGGATTTATTGCATGCTTGTTCACTGAAAAGGAAGAACCATGACTTTGACATACTAAACATAACTTGTTTGAGGTAAAATGTGCATTTTTCATATTTTTATGCATAAAATAATCAACTAGATAATCAATTAAAAGATTATTTTCTCTATATTGTTGTGCTTATGATTTTGCTCTATGATATTCGTTTATGCCAAAATCCAAATTAATTAATCTTCTGCAAAATTGATTACATGATGTTTTGATGATTCATCTCTCACCAACATTTTTCCATTTTAATCTTTGAAAATCTATAATAAGAAAGTAGATATAGGTGTTAGGTGTTTGTTCCTAGGGGGAGTAACCATGCATCTAGATTTTGGGATCAAGATTGTTCTATTGTGATTGATTGTACTTTGAGCTAATATGATAAAATTTGTTGTATTTGGTTTTCCCATTAAGTCCATGTTGCTCTTTTCTTGTTACTTGATTTGACAATGTTGCTTGTGCTTTGATATTCCAATTTCTCTTATCCCCATCTGCTACATTTTACTTTGATACCATATTATTTAATGACATGCATTCCATAGTTATGATATTCTATGATTTCATTGGCCTATTCATCATATAAGGGGTTTCAAGTTAAGGGGAACAAAGGTAGCCCATGGTTTTGAATGCTTTTAGCTATATACTTCATTGAGATTGGCTATTTTCTGCATTTTTTTATCCCTGTTTTTGATCATGTCCAAAGGGGGAGAAAGGTTTGTTATTCTATGCAAGTTTGTCCATCATAAAAAAAGGGGGATATTATTACTGATTAAGTGTATATGAAATGTTTTTGATGATGTCCACAATAGCATGACAATGGTTAACATGGCATGTATGTGATAATCTGAAAATGTTAATCTGTTGCCCCAATAGTCGACTAACCAACTAATGTAGTCAACTAGGCTCGTGCTGACAACAGTTGATTTATAAAATCAGATCACTGCACCTTCTGTTTTCATAGTTGTTCAACCAAAAGAAAGAAAGAAAGGTGTGAAACAGGTTCTTGGAGCAATCTTGGAAGATCTTCTAGAGAATTTCTTCAAGAAACATCAAATTTGGCTTGGCAAGAAGAAGAAAATTCAGACTTGGAAATGGTGTACTCAATCTAATTTTTAGGCTGTGTTCTTGTTTTCTAAGTATAGTTTGAAACTATATGTTTTACTGTTTTCTGGTTAAAGCAAGTGTATGTCATAGCCTTGCTGTTTTTAGTTGTTAAAGCAAGTGTGTGTGATAGTCTTGCTATTTTTCTTTGTTGAAGCAAGTGTGTGGTATAGCCTTGCTTGTGTGATCTTTTTATCTGAGAGTTTAGATTTACCAAGTGTATATGTAAATCTTGTAATTCTTGAGATATAGTGAAAATCTCTAACTGTAGTTTGCTAGGGAAAACTGGTTTTAGATTCTAAGGAATCAAACCAATATAAATCTTTTGTGTGCTTTATCTCTTCTTCTCTATGTTTTGACATGGTATAAATGCTCCAAACATTAAGCATCCAATCACACTATTTCAATTAATTCAACAAGCAAAGGGTTTATCAAAACAGTCTCGAAATTGCTAAAACTGGGCAAAATTTGTTAAAACCAATTCACCCCCTCTTGGTTGTGAAATATTGGTGCATCAAATCTAACAGTTTGTGACATAATGGAATACATGCTTGGAACCTCAGACTTGAGCACGATCTTGATTCCTGTTACTAAATACTTTTCTTATTATTCTTGGGATTGAGTGTATTTTGAATGATCTTGAATGTAGATCATCTTGTGGTTGTGTATTGGGCCCGTTTAATGATTCTTAATTAATTGATTGTTATAGAAGGTCAACAACATTTCATGACAAAAATAGGGATACTGATAAGGATGATTATCAAAACCAGGACTATGATGTTGCGGCATTAGCAAATAACTTAAGTCAAGTCTTACGTTATGGAATTTACAATAATGATGACATTGAAGAGGTACAATGCATGAAAGAACAAAAATATGTGCAATTTTTGTGAGATTATTAAGAATCACTTTCTGATATGGTGTTGCATTATGCTCACAAAGCCCTTAGAATTGTTTTCTTCATAATGACCAAAAAGTACATGAAAAGCCTACAAACATTATTTTTATAGTGTAATATATATATATATATATATATATATACATATCTACATACATACATACATATATACATATATATATATATATATATACCAAGAAGACAAATAGAGAATAGAATGGTTGTTTGGGTTTAAAAGAACTATCTAATATCTGAACTTTTATGTTAGGTATAATAAAGGAAGTTTACAACTTTTTGAAAAGGTGACTTTTTTGCAATATATAGGAATTATCCTAGTATTTTTTAGAGATTTATTTTTATAGGAATTGTTACTTATCTATAGTTAATAGTTCGTTCTCAAAGTACTTGACAATTCTCATTAATTTGTTGTCACTATGTTAGGAATAAAAAACTTCCATCTCCAAGACTAATAATGATTATAAATTTATATAAATGGTCTGGATTATGGGATAAAGGGCTTGTGAACTATGATTGAAATGTTGTCCATTTTGTTGTTGCAAATTTGTGAACAATGATTGAACTTTAGAACACAATAGATGTTTCTAAATGAATTATATATATATATATATAATCATCTAAAGTTTAATGTTAGGAATTCTGGGTTGGATGCTTATATGATCAAGGGAGAGAAGTGGGATGACAGGGTAGAGATATGTCTACTAATTTCAGGTTATATTTGCATGGAGGTGGTCATCAATGATTTTTGACAATTTTTAACCGTCAAAATATGATGAAATATCATAAGAAAAAAAAAATTTTTTGGCGGTTTTTAATCGGTAGTAATTTTTTTTTCTTTTCTGACAGCAATACTAGCGGTTAAATGTTTTTTGTCATAAATGATTTTTAACATATGTAATTCTAACGGTTTTTTAAACCGTCACAAATTTTCACTTTTTTGTAGTGTCTTTTGGTTTTCCAGGTTTAATATTTCTATGGCAAGTGAAATAGCTAGTGATTTATGTCTTTACTCCATGAATTCTGCATTGTTATTTAGTTTTTATTTGGATTGGATTTTACGTGTAATTATAAATTGTCTAAAATATATATAAAATCTGCTAAAAAAGCATGTGGCCCATTCTATGTAATCAAAACTTGTAGTTGCTGCTTGTGTAAAAATAATCTGTGTTCAAGGCAGCCAGCGTAATGGTCCCTTTTTATTAGTATATGTTTTATATACTCTTTTCACACCGTAGAACATTAATGTAAGTCTTAAATACATTAGTTGCAAAAGAAAAAATGAAAAGAACTTAGTTTCATTACTATGTTTGATAACAAAGAAGAGAAATATGATGATCGTGTGTTTTCGTTCAGATAGACTTGGAGTTCATAAACTATTACACTTGTTAGATTACACACACACATCCAATGCAAGGTTCGCCTTAATACTTTATTGCATTTCAATGATAAAAGCAACATTTTTTTCGTGTGGTTGAAGTTTTAGATGAAAAACAAAGTTATGTGGTTTAGTTGTAACAAATAATATTTGAAGTATTAGCTAGCACATTGTGACATAAAGTACAAGTATAATGCATATGAAAATCACATAGGATTGCTTGGACTATAGCGATTACTATAGAAATATTGATCTTTCTTAGTTTCTGGGAAGGTATCTTAGTTTCAGATAACTGGATTAGCTCAAAGGTGCTTAGGCATGATGTCATTAAGAAGTGTTGATCTTTTGCTAGCAAGTTGGATGGTAGTTGCCTGGTAATTACGAGTAAATTTCTCTATCTAACTTCTTTAACAAAATATACTCCAAATTATTATTATTATATAATACATTATGACGCACATCTTTCTTTCTTTCTTTCCTTTCAAACCTAATAACAACAAAACAAAAAACAAAAGCTAGAACTCATTAATTTACATAATTAATTCAATTTTATAGAACTCATTGTGAGATTGGTCTTTGTAGCGAGAAACCTGCAAGCTACCAATGCCAAGAAGCCATGAAAATTGCAAGTAAAGCAACAAAACCAAATCCAAGCCCTTCTAAGGATCCTTAAACTGTTGTTGCCAAGGTTTGCTTAATTGCTTCAAACATAAGATATATTATGTTGCATAAGCATACCAAGTTTTGATTGCAAAGTAGGAAAAATTAAAATAGCTAGGATTATTATTTAATTTCATTGATGAACTTTGTAGGTTGATTTGGTCACCTTGTTGGAGAAAGCAATTAGTTATGTCAAGGTTCTTTAGTTGCAAGTAATTAGCATTTTTGCCTTGACAAGATGAAGTGATTTGTATGCATGCAATTCTTTATTTAATTTATGTTTTGATTATAGAAGGTGAGTATGTCAAGTGATTGTTTTGTTAATGCTTTGATACTTAGGAGGATAATTGACCTAAAAGGTGATAAAAGCTCATCTTTCCCACCACTAAATAACTTAAAACCCGTGAAAACATTGTAAGTTCAATGACTCATATGTTTTTTTCTCTTAGAAGTTTTTTCAAAAATGAACTATAGTTTATCAAATTGCTCACTTACTCCTTTCACTTTGGTGATATACTCACGATCTTTAGGTATGATAAACCTATTAATGAGGTCCATTGGTTTCATGAATCACACACTACCAATTGATTTAGTAAAAGATAAACATTTAAGTATTTACCGTGAAATCTTACAACTTTCCTAATTATCCTTTTTGGTTTCTCTTCCTCTTTTCATAGGACAAACAAAACCATGTTGCAATTTACAATGTTAACCAATTTTATGTTATCTTTTTCTCAATCACTACTATACATACCTACCTTCCCATTTTAGTTTTTTCTTGAAATACAAGGTGATTGTTAGAGACATGTTAAGTTTACCATTATGTATTAGATTATTTAAGCTTTATTTATATAATCCTAAAATTATTTTTTGGAATTTTAAGAAATTTAAAAAATATTTCAAATAATTTTTAACAATTTTTAATTGTGAAAATAAGATATATTTTGTGGCAGTTTTTAATCGTCAAAATATGATGTACTTTGTTGTGATTTTTTATGGTAAAAAAATATGATGCATTTTGTGACAGTTGTTAACCGTTAAAATATGATGCATTTTGTAGCGGTTTTTAACCGCTGTTATTATGTTTTCTTTTCTAACAACAATATCAACGATTAAATATTTTTGTCAAAAACCATTTTTGACATGTGTAATTGTGGCGGTTATTTTAACCGTCGGAAATCATTTGTGACAATTTTTAACTGCTAAAATTTTTAATTTTAACCTCTACAAATATTACTATTTTTTGTAGTGTCTCGTATATAACATCCCTAAGGAATATTACTTAATTAAATAATTAAAAATAGAAAAGTGAATATCAAAAGTCACAATATTATTATTCCCAAACGCGCAAAAATTTAAAATGTATAAACACACGCCATAAATTTATAAAATATAAATAACAAAAGTATTACAAGTTCCAAAATTCTTATTCATAAATGAAAATATAATAAAATCTCTAGCTCTAGTCCTAGCTAGCCCTCACTCCGTGGTCTGATCATCCTCAGCATCACCTGTATCAATATCTGGTCTCGTGTAACGAATCACAAGATCATCGCCAATCACAAACAGAAAGGGTGAGCTGATGAAAATAGACAAAACATATATAATAACACAAGATAAGGAATACACCCATCTTTTCATTCTACTTAGTTCTTTGCCAAGACCTTAACCACAAGACTTTTCAGCCTTCAATTCACACAAATGGTTAGCCTTGGACATGGGAATATGATGCTCACACGAACTTGCCCGCTCGTGGTCCTGCCTCTACGAACCTCCTCGCTCGTAGTCTTGCTCTACGAACCTCCCCACTCGTAGTCCTGCTCTACGGACCTACCCGCCCGTAGTCCAACACATGTGATCCACCAGCCACATAGTTCCCCGCACGAAGCATCTCTCAAGTGTGAGCACGGAACATACAAACCTACCTCGCTCGTATCCCCACGCAAGAGTAACTGGATATGAACCTCCCCACTCATATCATCACATGTTAACCATGATCCATGAACCTACCCGCTCATGGCACAACATCTCCCGATCCAAGTATATTATCGTTGCGTTAAAACATCACACAAACAAACCATGGACAGCAGCGTTATCGCCTGGCGCAGCATAAGCGTCGCCAAGCGGAACCTGCCCAGACCGTATGGCGGCACAATCCTCACCGCCAGGCACCAAGTCAGTTCAAAGCCTCTATATGAAGGACTTTCGCCTAGCGGATCATACCTTACCGTCAGGCATTGTGCAGTGCAGGAACATCCCTGAAGGTTCTATCGCTTGGCGCACCTACTCGTGCCGCCAGGCGCTATAATAGTAGCGTATTCCTACTGGTTTTTAGCACCCAAACATATTAAGACTTATGTTAGAATGTACACCCAAGTGTGTAGGTATGTCCCCTTCAATTTAGGAGAACTTCCTAGCAATACAGTTCTCCTCTATGGTGTAAGAACCCATGCTTCAGAATCTTCCAATTTCTCTATCCAAAATTTGTAGTTTAATAAGTGAACTATTATTGCATAAGAATTCAGTTATGGTTGCGACAATGCTTACTAATCCAATAAGTTTACCATTCACACATCCTAATACTACTGTTCTAGAATAATATCAAAACCTTCTCCTAATGTACTTAACTCACACTATACCACCATGAGTGTTGTCCAACACAATATTGCATAATCACATGTCTTCCATCTAAACATATAAGTCACGAATGACACCTAAAGCCAATAAATCATGATCAACAATATTCAATAACACATATGCAAAGGACTATGCTTCCAAAACCTGAACTTTTTAACTAATATTATCATTCTCCCTTTCTTTCCTTAACATCACTATCAACACACCATAACATAGTCATACTTTCAAACCTTTTATCATTCACATACTCAATTCCCATTAGTATATTATCTCTTCCCATGTCGTCATTTATTTCCAATATCACTCACAGCTTCTTCCCTCACGACCAACCAAAATCAATACAACCTTGTGCCATTGTTCCCGTCATCGCCTGACAGCAAGCTGAGTGCCACCAGGCGATACATCAGAATCTAGGAAACCCCCAGGTTGCTATACCCGCGACATGCCCAAGATGTCCAAAACTCGATCCAGACTCCAAATTCAATACAACACAATAATTTACACATGATTTACCAACCCAACTTTCTATGACATTATTTCCTCTAACTCGCATATACCATGAGCCATAGTAATTCAAATTCAGATCGTACCCATTGCAAAACCCCAACTCTATCCAAGATTAATCATAAAGAGTATTCCCACACCACTATTAGAACCCCAATTCTAAACAATTTCATACTATTAACACATAGCATCATACACAATATCACAATCAGAAGTCCTAATGACCCCTACACAAAACGCAAACAAAATGAAAAACGCGAATAGTGTCGCACCGCCAAGCGGTTCATACCAGTACCAAGAACAAAGCCGACATTTGATGTGCCACTTAGCGACAAGGGTTGAGCCGCCAGGCGGTTTTTGGGAAAAATCCAAAAACCCCAATAAAACAGTGTCGAACAAAGTGGGAATCATGCAATATTTCATGGCAACGCTCAAATATTCGAATATGAACTAACAAACATAAGAGACAACTCCTCTTACGTGGAATTCATGCTCTAATTGGGATCCTCACTCTCCTTTCACAACCTCTTCTCTTTGCTCTAAAAACCACCTCAATTCTTCTCCTCTCTGCCTCCTTCACGAACCAGAACCTCTCCACTCTCACACTCAAAACTCTCTGCACTTTTCCAAGTTAATTTCCTCTCCTTCTCTCTTCTCTCTCAAGATTAATGTTCCCTTAATTACACTTTAATTTGCTAAAACAAATTTTTAAATAAAAAATATGGTTAAAGCCATTCAATGAGTGTTAACCCATTGTTTTTCAGCCCTTACGTTGCCCCTTCATCAGCTGCTAGGGTTCCCAAGCCCTTTCATATTCATGCCAAGAAAATTTGGCAAAAAGAAAGTAAATTTGTCCTTAGCAGGGTTTGAACCCACACCCTATTAATTAGCAAGTCAGTGCACAACCAATTCAAGCAATTCATATTTGTGATAATTTCTATAATTCTAGGATTATATTATCACGTCTAACATTCAAATATATCAACAAAATAATGCACAGATTAAAATAACACACAATTGGCATACATAGGACTCAAACCCAAGTCCTTTCACACAATAAAGTACTCTTATCCATTTGAGCTAATACTTTTCCACATTATAGCACTCCACATTAAATACCTTAAAGGCTCCTATTACCTGCATTTATTAAATAATTATTTAATTAACTATTTAATTTTCTCGGGTCTTACATCGTACATGAAAAAGTAAAATGAGGATACCATTTTCACTTAAATAAGCGAGTTCAAATATATGCAAAATTAATAAAATTTATCTCTTCTCTATTAGAAATTGATTATATGCTTCATTGCATTTTTAATATATTTTATAGGTTTTCATGAATGTGCATATTGAAATTTTTTCCTTGTAGAAAGTAATCTTGATTCTTGCAAATATTTAAAAGAGGAGGAAGATGAATAATGTTAGCCGAATGACTAATGTAACTTCAATCTATTTTACAAATCATGCATATATGTGATAAAAAATATTTTTAACATATTGTTACGATGACAACATATTTTATTATTATTATTATTATTATTATTATTATTATTATTATCTTTCTTTATAAATTGAATTTCAGTTATGACTGAATTGGCTAAATTTCGGTTTTGGGATTGAATTTGTCGAATTTTAATCGGGCGACTGGGTTGAATTTGGTGCGGTTGAATTTTGTTAACTCGGTCGAAATTTGGTTGAGGCCAAGTCTACCGAATTAGGACCCATGTCAACCTTGGATCCAAATCGATCGATCTAGACCTTTGGTCCGGGTTGGCTCTCTTGACCTACAACTCGTCCAACTCGTTTCAATCTTCGACCCAGGCTGACCACTCTCGAACTTCGACCAAGGTCAAGCTGTCTCGAATTTCGTTTTGGGACAACACGTCTCAACCTTCGGCTCGGGCTTGTTCGTCTTGACTTTCGACCTTTCTCGAACTTTGGCACTGGTCTTAACCTTAAGTCCTACCAAGGTCATCTTGACTTTCACCTCGTGTCGACCCTTTCCTTTGGCCCGGTTTGACATGTCTGAAATTTTGGCTTATCTTGACTTTTGTCCTGGTTAGCCCATCTCAACCCTTGGTATGAGAGAGTCCATCTCAATTTTCTGTTCCAACGTGTTCTCTCGACATCCAACCTAGGGTGGCACGTCTTGGCCTTTGGCTTAAAATGGCCTGAAAATATATATGACCTTCGGTTTACCATCAATTTTAGTTAGGCAGACTTGAAAAAAATTTAGTTATTTTTTTTAAATGTTGGTCAATTTGAATTGGATTAAAGATAAGTTGACTCATAATCCACCACAAAACACACTTTATTAACTTTTAACCAATTTTAAGTTATCTTTAATTATAATTCTGTAGTTTTTACAAGTCAGCCTTCTTTGATTTGATTGTCATGTAAAAAGTATATAAAATCTGAAAAATAAAAATTATTGTGAGTCATTTCGCTCTATAAGTGTAAATTTATATTAAAAAGTTAATTATCCTTTAAGTTAATGTAATTTTATAAAATATTTACTAATAAATTTATTAAATATTATTTTCAATTTTATAAATTAATTACTTTCTGATCGATTGTTTCAAAATTAAAGTTATATTTTCTCTTTTTAATTTATACCAAAAGACATTTTGATATATGATTATAAAATATATTGTCTTTTTTTGTTTCACATTAGTTCATCTACAATACATGTATTGGATACGTATCTGAAACGTCGATGCATTTATTTTGAAAATAATATGATACGATACGTAATATATGCAACTTGAAAAGTCTACAATTATTCTAACAAAATATGATAAATATATGATTGTTATTGTGTTAATCCAAATTAAAATCATATATATCAAAGTTGTCAATATAAAAAGTTATAAATTATTGTCATCATAAAAGTATTATTGTTTAATAGATTAGATACTTCATTGATATGCATCAGGGTAAAGTATCCTAAAATATTGATAAGGATATATGATTAAAATGAAAGTATCGGTGCATCATAATAATGAAACAATTTACATGCAGACAAATATATTTTCTCCATTGTGTTTATTTAATCCTTTGCATGCACACCATACTACATGAGAGTCAATGCATGATTGAGAATGAGGCTTCTTCTTCAACTAAGAGAAGAGTTTTAAGTGAATAATATTTTATAAATTAAAAAGAGTATAGAAAAGAAAACAAAATATTACAAGCAACAAAAATTTAATAAACAAATAACAAAATTGTCAAAAGTGAGATTTGAACCCACGCCCTCTTTCAAGGACCAGAACTTGAGTCTGGCGCTTTAGACCACTCGGCCATTCTGACATTGCTAATTACTAGTATGAATTTCCGAAAATACATTTATATAGATTTAGTGAAGCCAATGATAAAGTACATGTTAATCAGAACAATTTATAAAATGACATTCCACTTTGATTTATCCATACCTCTCTCAAAATTCTTGAAATTCTTATAGCTTAAGTAAAACTAGCCTTGGATTTGTTTGCCTAAAAAAATTAGATTAACTATATTGAGATTCAAATATATAAAAAAAACAAAAGGTGAAGGTTTAATATCAAACACTATTATCTTTGAGACCAAGGATGGTGCAATCAAAGTGATGTTAATGCTTCAATTCCTTCTACACTCTCGTGGGTTGGTTACATAAGGGATATGACTCTGTTTGAAGTAGAAGAAAATAGTCATTTAGCACACCACACAATCTAATATTACAAGTTCCACCACCTTAACATTCACGTTAGGATTACAAGCTATCACGACCTAGATTGGCAATCCTTGTGATACGTCAAAGGTTTATAAGTCAATGAAGAAAAATATGTTGCTTGGCTACAATTTTGGATAAGTTTAAGTCACGGGTTTGAGTGTTTTGAGATGTAGGAGAAACAACCACTAAAGAATTTGTCTTGTTAAAAAAGATATACTTTGAAAACCAAGTTTCTTTTCTTCAAAAGATGCTGAGATGAGATATATTTGAGGGAGTTTCAATGCGTTTTCTTTGTTCTGTTATAAAAGTTGAAAATAAAATAATGATAAACCAGAAACAATATACAAATATGGATAAAAGAGATGATCAAGTGAAATTGTTCTTATAACAAACAATAACAATATAAAGATAATGTAAATATGTAAATGAGATAAGGATAGAGTAAGCTTGGGTTGAGGCATGCAGAGCGCTATCCTCAGAGAGAAAACGCCACCACTACACAGGGCAATACTCAATATTATGCGCTCTTCCCCCAAGATACAACAACCCATCAGATCGATTGAGTGCAGTGAAGGATCTCTGAACCTTATGAACACCCTGTTTTAAGAGATAATATAGAGAAGAAAAAGAAAAACACTTTTGAGAGGAAGAACTCTAGTGTTTGTTGTGTCTATTCCTCATGAAACTAAGTGGTATTTATAGGTTAGAAAAGGAGACACAAGAGTAAATGACCATCAAACTTATTTAAACCAAAAATAATTTCAAATTAATGAAAAGAATAAAAAACTGTTTATACATAAATAGAATTTAACTTTGAAATTAACATTGTATTAAAACCCTAGTAACAACAATATTTTATTCTAATATTTTCTTAAAATTATATTAATATTTCTAACATGTTCACTATGTCTCATCGATTACATGCACTTTGTTTGATGTTTCAACGCAATGAGAAGGACATGAACCTATGTACTCCTTAATAACTTCAAGTCTAATAACATTTCCATAATCAGATTAATTGTTGTCATTGTAGAGAAGTCAAGTGTAATAACATCACAAGTAGGTAGGGTTTCATAGTTACTCAACTTGACAACATATATTCATATCTTCAATATATCTGTGTGAAGAAACAAATGTTCTTTATGCCTTTTATTTAATTATAGGTGAGTGAAAGCAAAAGAAAAGAAAAAAAATACACGAATCAATCCTATTTAGTCAGTTTCTTAATGATTCTTATGTAAGGGACATAAAAAATTGTTACGAACTGAAAGTAACTATCGAAACAACAGCAAGATCATATGCAAAAATATAAATTTTTTAGAGCTAAAGTTCTTTATGCCTTTATTTAATTTATATTTACAATAGTAAAATAACACAAAAAGTAATTAAATTCAAAAATTTTCAAGAAAAACTAATTAATTTATACGTGAATAAATTATATATTCATTGGAGAGGAGAAAATATAAAAATAATTTGTAATAAATAATAATAAATTGCCTTTTATTCCAGTCCGCAATCTCCTCAGTAGGCTTCCTCCCGGCCGATACATGTCATTTGAGGATATTTCAGTGTGAATTGGTTTGGACCCGAGAAGGGTTACTTGCAGAAGAGACTCTGATGCTCAAGTCAACAAAACCTCTTAGAAAGTCAAATCTCGTGATTAGTGGAGTAATGAATGCGTACCTTTAATTGCTGGGGTCCATGCTTATTTATAGATTTATTAATTATGTCTTGCCACGTCATGGGTGGGCTTCTACTTGGGACATAGGTGGGCCTGGGTCATGATTCAGGCTCCTTAATTCGAATATCGTGGGCCTTAAGGGCCTTGCTGGTAGTGCCCTGAATATGCTAAGTTGTTGTTAAGTTCTTGTTTAATTATTCTCAGTTAGCGGCTTAGGCCGGTTACTTCTTTGGCGGTTTAGGCCGGGTACTATCATTCGTTTATACATGGTGATTATTATTATTTGTGTAACATCCCTAGGGAATATTACTTAAAAATAAATAATAAAAGAAAATAATTATATTAATAGTCGTCTCGATAAAAATTCCAACACGGGAATATTTAATTTCATGAAAACACGCGCCAAAACTTAGATCATAATTAGTCAATGGTTACAAGTTCCCATTATTCGTGTTCATAATAAAAACTTAAAATAATACATGTAGGAGAAAATCCTAGCTCTAATCCCAGGCTAGCCCTCACTCCGCCATCTGAACATCCTCAGCACCACCTGTATCAACATCTGCTCCCGTGTAACGAATTACACGATCATCGCCACACACAAACAGAAAGGGT
>Ga0214542_1009648_pt1 | contig 14779 bp, 6 predicted proteins | sample CNSS1metaG_FD_160096 | JGI IMG/M metagenome (GOLD analysis project Ga0214542, IMG submission 160096) | Root nodule microbial communities from cowpea collected in UCLA plant growth center, Los Angeles, California, USA - CNSS1 | ecosystem: Host-associated > Plants > Roots > Nodule | place: USA... | reverse complement strand
AAGCGATACAAATTTTCTTCGAGATTCACTAACTAATCATATACCTACATCATTTCAAGAAAATCACAGACATTGCATAAACAACATTGACTTGTTCTAAATTGCTATCCAAATTCAAAAAAAGTAATCAAAGCTATATTATCATCAAATTCACATTCAACAATACTACTTCTTTGCTCAAGCACTATTGTTCCGCTCAAATCAAAGAGAAGTAATCTTCATACCCATGTAAATAAAAACCACATTTTCACTTAAGTGACATGTTCTCATCGAAAGATTAACTAAAATGCGAACTACATCACCATAATCTTACATAAATTTAAACACACAATCACACTTAAATTCCTAATTACCAAATTAACTTGTCATGCCACAAGAAATATCAGATCATCCAATGTACAATACTAATTTGAAGAACTCATACCTAATTCTTCAAAAACCATTCACTGTAAATCTAACACTCAATCATTCACACAAAATTCTAATTACAACAATAATTAACACAACTATCATCTTCTATTAGACTAAATAAAAACTAATCATTTGCAACCACGACTAAGAAAACATGCACCATCAAATATACTACAAAGATTTACGAGAACCTTTTTTTTCTCTAATTGCTTCTCACATGTAAAACCATTACACAAAAATATATACTAGTTTAACTACTATAATACAATTGCAAAGGCAGATTTGACGGAATTTACATACAACTAACGCCTAGGCTATACAACAAACAAAAAAACATTGAAACTTGAATTCATTTTCACATTAACAATTTCTCGCCCAATCGATGTGTGGTCGATTGACCAACCAATACAATAACTATATAATCATATTACGAGACAATTTTAATCCTACAATCACACTTACAGTCCTAACCAACATACAAACACGTCATATGTAAAACATATCACCAAAAAGCAATCCTAAATTCGAGAATTCATATTTATACTTCAAAACACCATTCACTACAAAATTAATCTAATTACAGACAATTACATATTCTGCATTGACGGAATTTGCATTTAAAAACAACATTCAATGATAAGGTCATGTTCAACACGAACACACTTTTCCATAATTGATATGGTTTCGCGAAAAGATTAACTAAAACATTAACTGCATCACCGCACTCTTACAAAATTCTAATCATATAATTATACTTAAATTACTAACTAGAATAATAACTTATAACAACTAGGCTAGAACACATAACAGATCTCCCAAACATACAATTATAATTTGAAGAACTTGTACGTAATTCTTCAAAAATCATTCACTAAAAATTCAACACTTAACATTCTAACCACAAAGACTATTAACACAACCATAAATTAAACTAAATGTAATCAAATTTCAAACGAAAAATTAACCGAATTTGTCTAATAATACTTCTTCGCAAGCAGCACTAACAAAACTGACACTCAACAACCACAATTTTCCATAATTCATATGATTTAATTCTAAAATTAACTAAAACGCTAGCTAGATCAACACACTCGTACAAAATTTTAATCATGTAGCACCCTTTAATTCCTACCTATGGTAATCTAAGAGGACAAATTTTCAATCTAATGTAAAATAACTAAACAGAAATGAGGTTTAAAAGAATTATGATTAAGGGAGTCAATGTTACCTGGCTTGAAGATGGTACAAAATTGAGAATAAGGTTAAGCATAGAGAACAACAATTACAAATAGGTTGGAACTTCAAAGAGGCAACATCGTTAAAAAGGTTGTAGCTTCACCTAACAAGGAAATGGTATATATTCACAAACCAAAACAAAGAATTAGAAAGTCAATTAGTTAGAAAGAATAATTCAAAAATTTTAACACATGTAGTAAACTTCATCATATCTCAGGCATTATATTAATAGAACCAACATAATATAAACATCAAACAGTTATAAAAGAAACATAAATGTGCTTTAAAAATTAACCTGTCAAAAGAACACAATTATTTGTTCCACTTCTCTTTCCTTATTTTATTCTTCTCATCACAATGATTCTTCTTAATAACACAATCTTAAGTTCAACAATTCATAACTAATTCATCAAAAATGATTCACTAAAAGTTCAACATTATAAGGGACAACTTTGATATACTCATCTGAAAATTTTGAACATTGTCAAAACTCTAAGTGTATTATGTCAATTACACTTAAAATGTACACCCAACTCATATTTGCAAAATGATTCAAAGTGCTAACTTGGATACACTCACATCTTATCATGACTATGAATACATATTTCAAATTTTGCTCCCTCCGACTCAATGTGGTTGCACACCCAAGTTACACAACAAATATTCCAATTGTAATCTCAATATCATTCAAACTAAAGAAATAACCAAAAATAGAACAAAGCCTTCATCGCACAAATCAAATATAAGCATCTGAAATTTGCATTGACACATATAACTAAAGAATTCATCAACAATTTGAATAACAAGAGGCAACTCAATTTTCCCATGTAAATAGAGAAAGTCAAAATGCACTTTGACAATTCTTTTTATAACTGGACAACTAAAAATATTCCCATATGGAATTTGCACAGTGAACTAAGAAAATCAAAGTGCGATTCGATAATTTCATATGGGATAACTCAAAATTTATCCTTATTAAACTTGCACAGTGAATCAAAGAAGCAATGTGCTATTCGACATTTCCATTTAGGGTGTATACCTAAACCTTTTGAAAATTGGAGCCAAAATTTCAACTTTGATCTTAAAGAGCGAATGAAACAATATATCTTTAAGATGTCAAATCCTTACTAAGACCAATAACAATTTATGTTGCCAATAAATTCAATATAAAGCCAAATTGTAATCTAACAATTTCACACGAAATTAGGCTAAAAATTATCATTGTTTCTTGTGATTACAAAAAATTCTCATATTGCAAAAAGATTGAAAGTATTAACTCAAAAATACTCATACCTTATTCTGACTATGAATACATATTTCAAAAATTGCTCCCTCAATCTCAGTGTGGTTGCACACCCAAGTTACACATCCAATATTGGGATATTAAACTCTTAATATCATTTGGACTCAAGAAATAGTCATAAATACAATAAGGCATTCATCTCACAACTGAATTATGAAACAAATCAAATATAAGCATCTAAAATTTGCATTGGGAATAAAAGTAATTTTGTTAGGCATTCAAAAATTGGAGGCACTATACCAACTAAAGGTATTGGACTTTCAACATTAGGCAAAACTATTACCCACGATCGATACCAAAAGTTTGATGGAACATTTCAAAGGGGCAACCTAGATACCCACCTAATCGAATTACATTTGGTTTTTTGATCAAAAGTTGAAGTACAAGCTCAACTCAATTGCACTAGAAAGAAAAAAATTTGAATTCAGTAAACCCAATATAGGCCTCAAAACCAGTATTTTATCCCTAATTGGATAAAAGTATCACATTACCGTATTATAAGGAACAACTTAGATATAGTTTTCCAAATTTTCAATAACAGTCAAAAATTGTCAACTACATTCACAACGCACACCTAACTCATATTTACAAAATGAATAAATAAGAAGTAAGATTATAATCTGAAGTCATTCCACTTTGGGCCAACAACACATCAAAAGATAACTAAAGAATTCATCCGCAATTCAAATAACAAGAGGCAACTCAATTTTCCCATGTGAACGGAGTAAGTCAAAGTGCACTTTGACAATTCTTTTTATGACGGAACAACTAAAAATATTCCCATATGGAATTTGCACAGTGAACTAAGAAAATCAAAGTGCAATTCGACAATTCCAAGTGGGATAACTCAAAATATACCCTTATGAAACTTGCACAGTGAATAAAAAAAGCAAAGTGCTATACGCATTTCCATTTAGGGTGTATACTTAAACCTTTTCAAATTAGAGCCACAATTTCAACTTTGATATTAAAGAGCGAATGAAACAATATATTTTTAGGATCTCAAATCCTTAAAAAGATCAATAACAATTTATGCTGGCAATAAATTCAATATAAAGCCAAATTGTAATCTGACAATTTCACACGAAATTAGGCTAAAAAACTATCATTGTTTCTTGTGATAACCAAACATTCTTATATTGCAAAAAGATTGAAAGTATTAACTCAAATATACTCATACCTTATTCTGACTATGAATACATATTTCAAAAATTGTTCCCTCAATCTCAGTGTGGTTGCACACCCAAGTTACACATCCAATATTACGATATTAAACTCTTAATATCATTTTGGAGGCACAATATCAAATAAAGTAATAGGACTTCTAAAATTGGAGGCACTATACCAACTAAAGTTATTGGACTTTCAACATTAGGCAAAACTGTTACCCACGATCGATACCAAAAGTTTGATAAAACATTTCAAAGGGGGAACCTAGATACTCACCTAACTGAATTACATTTGGCTTTTTGACCAATACCAAATATCAAAAGTTGAAGTACAAGCTCAACTCAATTGCACTAGAAAGAAAAAAATTTGAATTCAGTAAACCCAATATAGGCCTCAAAACCAGTACTTTATCCCTAATTGGATAAAAGTATCACATTACCGTATTATAAGGAACAACTTAGATATAGTTTTCCAAATTTTCAATAGCAGTCAAAAATTGTCAACTACTTTCACAACGCACACCTAACTCATATTTACAAAATGAATAAATAAGAAGTAAGATTATAATCTGAAGTCATTCCACTTTGGGCCAACAATGCATCAAAAGATAACTAAAGAATTCATCCGCAATTCAAATAACAAGAGGCAACTCAATTTTCCCATGTGAACGGAGTAAGTCAAAGTGCACTTTGACAATTCTTTTTATGACGGAACAACTAAAAATATTCCCATATGGAATTTGCACAGTGAACTAAAAAAATCAAAGTGCAATTCGACAATTCCAGGTGGGATAACTCAAAATATACCCTTATGAAATTTGCACAGTGAATCAAAAAAGCAAAGTGCTATTCGCATTTCCATTTAGGGTGTATACCTAAACCTTTTCAAATTGGAGCCACAATTTCAACTTTGATTTTATAGAGCAAATGAAACAATATATTTTTAGGATCTCAAGTCCTTACAAAGATCAATAACAATTTATGCTGGCAATAAATTCAATATAAAGCCAAATTGTAATCTAACAATTTCACACGAAATTAGGCTAAAAATCATCATTGTTTCTTGTGATTACCAAAAATTCTCATATTGCAAAAAGATCGAAAGTATTAACTCAAAAATACTCATACCTTATTCTGACTATGAATACATATTTCAAAAATTGCTCCCTCAATCTCAGTGTGGTTGCACACCCAAGTTACACATCCAATATTGAGATATTAAACTTTTAATATCATTTGGACTCAAGAAATAGTCATAAATAGAATAAGGCATTCATCTCACAACTGAATTATGAGCAACAAATCAAATATAAGCCTATGAAATTTGCGTTGGGAATAAAAGTAATTTTGTTGGGCTTTCAAAAATTGGAGGCAACATGATTAATGTGGTAAAGCAAAATTCATTCTCCGCAATCATGATTTCCTCACATGCCCTACAATCACATGCGAGATGCAAATTTGGCAAAGGCAAACACATCCACATCCCTTGAGTAAATAATGTCCACTAATTTTACTTTTTTTACGATCATGAAAAATTGGAAAGTTTAACATATGATAAATTATTATATGAGGTTTTAAAGGGAAAAAAAAGGAAAAGAACCATATAAATAATCACAAACTTAATTAAAAAGGAAAAAAAATCATGAGATATGGAAATATGATAGCCAATCGTAATAGATAGCAAGGAAATGCAGACTAACAACATGAGATATTCAAAGGTATGTTAAAATGAAGATAACATACTTTAATCACCAAATCAAGAAACTAACAATGCTTTATAGTACTTATTGCACCTACGCAATTTCCAAATTAATTTAAATGAAATATCACACGTACCAAAGCCACGAGTTTCAGAATTGCCATTGTGGTATCCTTTGAACTCTGGATCACTTTCAGTACCCCAATTACTATACAATATGTGATTGTTAGATAACAGACGCTAGGATGAAGAAATAAATATTCCTTACAACGTCAGTTCAATTGTAGCCTTCTAAGAAAACTTGAAGCTTTTAACGTATCCTAAAAGACAAAAAATGCAAGAAAAACATCAAGACCATATCCATAGAAAAAATGGGTATATGAGGTTAGAGAAAGTTTACAATAATTAAGATTTAATACTGCCATCACAGTATATACATATTCCACATCTAGTATTCCAATTATCAAGACTAAATTTTCATTCACAAATAGGTACAAAAATCTATATCATACCTCTGCCAAAAACGTATAGCTGAACATTTGATCCTAAACTATCATCCAACAATTATTGTTAAGATATTGTTAAGATAATCCAGAATCCAAAACGTATTGGCTATTATCCCAAAAAGTATATACTGTGACAACAATATTGTTAAGATAATCCAGAATCCAGTTTCTTAAGCAAACTAAACCAACAAACAAACTATCATCAACATTCATAGCATTCATTGCAGGTTTATTATCAATAGAGTGCAGCGAGGCAGTTAGCTTTCAATGGAAGACCAAAACATTACAGGTTAAACCCCATATTAAAAACAATAGAACAATTCAATGCAAAGCCCCCACTTTTCTCTCCCTCTGAACCTTTTGAAGAATGTAACCCATATCCCGTGTCTTCATAAGCAAAAGCTCTCCCTCGCTAACCTAATGAATAACGAATGAAAAAATAAATTAATAAACAAAATGAGGTTGGAAAGAAGTGATTTAAACGGTGATTGAATGAATAGCCATTGGGAGAAAGGGGAGACTCGCGGTTAAGAACACCCTTTGTGAGCACGATTGGGAATGGTGTTTCAAAATGAGGATATGTTTGGTTTCGAAAAAACCTTGCTGAAACGTGACGCAGCGGCGGTAGGGCACAACGGTGACGGCGACGATGAAAAACTTGGTATCGGAAAACTTGTTGAAGGGCCAAACAGTGGTTTACAATGGCTTGAAAGAGAAGAAGATAGTGGCCCGTTTTCTGCAAAGAGGGCGAGAGAGAAAAAGAAGCACGAGAAGTGAAAAGGGTTTTCCCAAGAAGTGAAAAGGGTTTTCTTGACATTTTTACAGAAAATTATTAAGTTATGAACAAGAAAGAAAGATTGCAATGGTTGTCTTGACATTTCTACTTCAATTTACATAATTAAAAAGAGAAGGTTTAACTTAAAGCTTGGGACGTTAAGAAGTTCGCTTCAATAGAAAAGAATGAGAACAAATCGATGAGGAGTAGGTTCAGAAAATGCGAGAGCTCTTTCTATATTAATTTTTTCTTCCTATAACCGTAGGAGTTAGGTTTCGGTGGCAAAAAAAGAAAAATCAATACAATAAGAGAAAGTGAAATGTTGTGACATTCCGCGCATATCCCCGTTTTAACTTCTCTAAAATTGGAATTGAGTCAAATCACAGACAAGATTGAATCAAAATCACAGCAATTATTTTAAATCTGAAACTGTTTCCACGAATATTCTCTCGAGAAAATTTCAGCTATTTTTGTCAGTCTTTATAAGTAACTTCTACAAACACAAACCACACTCAAACCCAATCCATCACCGAATCTGGCAATTGATTATTAACTGATCCACAAATTTCTAGAAAACACAAATCAACGGTGGTTTTAGCAATAAAGAAACGAATTACTGACCCGTTCGATGACAAAGCCAAAGTGCGTCTAGTTGGCGGTAACCATCGGCAACCAATCTACACCAGCAGCGGGAGCGAACATTCCGGTGACGGCGACTCGCCGTGCCTCTCCTAACTAGTCAATGATTTCATCGAGGACAATGACGACTCGGATAATAACTCAGCAATGAACGAGTTTGACTCATAGCGATTCGACTCGGTCTCTGCGACATTAGAGGAGCAATAAAAGAATGTGAGTCAAAGACAGAGAGACGCAGAAATAGGAAGTGAAAGATGAAACAAAGAAAAACAAGAAAGGGGTTTTCCAACCCTAGATCATAATCTTTTTTATTAAACTTACGTTGAAGTACTGAATATCACTAAAGACAATACCTCGTCGAACAATCCGGTCTAGAATGAGAATGGGTAAGGAGTTTGCAAACACGAAACGAGAGGGAAAATGAAAAAATGTGAGGAGCGCGAAAATAGTAATTATTTAATTATTTATTGCAATCCCGTAAAAGGTTGAATGACCTGTGGATTAAAATCCTAACATGATTTGTAGTGACTTTTTAAGTCAACAAAGTACCAAATACCTATTAAAATTACAAATCTGTATATACTATAACTTAAAATTTTACCTCTATCTTGTGCTATTTACTTTACTAAAAATCTAGTAATCCAAAATAAATAAATACATATAATTAGAACGATGAATTATGTAAACACATTCTGTCAAAATAAAAATAGTATTAAAATTTCTAAATACTAAACTAAAATTGGAAATTCAAATTCAAATTTTAAATTAGAATTAAAACTAATCTTAACTAAAACTATACTACATTACTCACATATAATAAGAATAAACTAAACAAATAATTAAACTAAAAATTAGTTTGAGAACCCATTATTATAACACGAATATAATTCATAACAATATTACATTACCCACTAATTCATAACAATATAATATAAACATGAAAACAAATAAAATTATACATGTTTTGAGAATTTTATTTCTTTTATAATAAAAAATTAGCACCTTGTTTTTCCGCCCGAATTTGCTAACTCAATGTATTTGCAATATTTATTTCCAATAAACATGTCTACGATGAAAAAACAAATCGTGATAATGCATGCTTTGATATGTAGATAATGTTTTCTGCTCCTATTTTCTACTTAAAATGAATTAATTCTATACATTAAGATTTTAAGAAGCATTCTAAGATCTTGTTTAGAATTGTAAATGGGTCGAAAAATGAAAGTAATAGAATATTAAAAGTTAGAATCATGTTTAAAAAAATAAAGATATGCATAGAATAATATTAAAGCAAAGTATATATTAAAAAGTAATATATATTATAGGACAGTGTATTATAAATGGACTTTGTCTATTCTTTTAAATATTATTTCTACTTTTTAGAATCTAAAAAAAAAAATATTGTTTTAGAAATATTACATTAGCCCCTCCTATATATTAAATCTGAATTATTTTAAAATATATTATATGATATAAATCTTTAAAAACGACTGATGTATGAAAATTTGAAAATAAAAAAGTTAGCAAAACGTGTAATTTCATCAAATATAATACTGATACCAATTTTAGTGATATTTTTATTTTAAACACTAGAAGAAAATTCTTGATTAATAATTAATTTTAATGACAAAAAATAACTAGTCACGATAGTAACCTAACCAATAAATTATAAAGTGAAAATTATTAGTAACTAAAATAGTTTAAAAAAATTATAATTGGTCTCTAAATTAGTAACAAAAATAGTTTTTATCATGAATTGATCTTTAATTCGTCACTAACATTAGTTACCAAAGTTCTGGCTACCAAAAAATTTAATTTCTAAATTAGTCTCTAATTATGAAATTAACTTTTAAATTGGTTTCTAAACATATGTTTGGGTCATAAAATTGGTCTCTATTTGATAATTTTATGTAGCGAAAGTGCAAAAAATAAGATTAATTTATCTATTTAAATGGGATGATTTGATATATAAATCGTAAGTATACGAGTTTATATAACTTATCTATTTAGGTGGAATGATTTTATTGTTACTTATGCAGTGTCACCTTGTTTAATTATCCCCATGTGTTATTTTATAATTAAACAGTTAGTTATAATTGAACGGTTAGTTGGGTGACAATTTTATCACCACTTTCAGAACCGCAATGTCTCATTTTTTTACAACTCAACATCAATGAATTTCTAACCTCGCCCGCAATGTTTGTACTGATAAAAAAACACGCACATGACAATACCAGTTTTTTCAACATCCAAAACCTCCAAAACACTTCGCATTCCCCATTTTACGATGCAAAAGACCTTGTGAAGAAACTGAACAAATTTTCACACTTTATAGGTATGTGTTACAAAAGACAAAGGCAAGGATTGAACCAGAAAACTTGTTTCACAAACGAAACGAAAGCACTTGAAACTTGATCTCTTTAACTCAACACGGTTCCCAAGATGATAGGCAGAGCTTTGAGAGCGGTATCTTCTATGATAAGGTGTTCTAGAAAGAAACAATTCACAAATAGTTGAAGGTAGAGTTCCATGAACGCGGTTGGAGTCTAACCAATAGGGGTGAGTAATGGTCGGGTTGGGTTGGATTCGGGTCCAATAAGATCAATCCGACCCAATCCAAATTTATAATTTAGAATTCATATCCGACCGTTTTATTTTTCGGGTTTCACGGGTTCAGATTAATTTGGATCGGTCAAATGCGGACGGGTGACGGTTTACCCGAAAGAAGGGTAAAATACGTGACCAACAGAGAGAAAGGTGATTTCCGGCCATGGTTTCTTGAACTTCACCACCGTCCTGGCTTCTCTCCATAACTATATCACCGAACAGATGCCACTGCAACACCACCTACGTTAGGAATCCAAGTGTGAGTCTAAGTCTCACATTGACCAGAATTGAGAAAGTAGAGCACCATATAAGGATCAAGGCCCGTAAACCCATTGCCTTAAGGTTTTGGATTGAGAGTGGTGTCAGTGTCTTATGTGGTTGGGAATGCTTTCGCTGGAGGGGGAGTGTACCAATGTAGTTGAAGGGACTCATCCTTGAAGGGGAGAATGTTAGGAATCCAAGTGTGAGTCTCTGCCGTGATGCTCGATGGGATCTTTGTGAAATAAAAAGTGACGATGTAGGATGGAGATTAGGGTTCCGTGCGTTGCGGTGGAAAAGGTAAATAATGGTAGAGATGGTTCCGTTCGTTCTGGTGTAAGGATTGTGAAGAAGAAGTGTGCTAATTTTTTAATACAATATTAAGTGTTAGACAGCAGTAAATTAGGGTTTATAAAAATTTGCTTTTGTAGTTAATATTTGGGTTGGGTATCCACAAATATTTAATTAGATATCCGAACCCGACCGCTTATATCCATATTTATCCGTATAATGTTATCCCGTTCAACTGAATCAATTTTTAATAAACCGAATCTATAATTAGTTTCTCGGATTTCATGGGTTCGGTCGGTTTAACTATTTCTGCTCACCCCTACTAACCAAATATACTATAAGTTTTTGCATCATTCTTATTAAGTCAAGTATTCTTCCACTAAATTTATTGTAGAAGATGTTAATGAGTTGAAGTTGAGATTTGAATGAAAAATTTACTGAAATGTCACCAGAGAATGTGTTGTTAAGGAACTCTAGGAGATGGAGGGAGACAAACAAATGGTCGAAATTCTTTGGATGAAAAAATTGTCGACAAAATTAAGGAATTTATTGACGATTAATTGAAAAAAGAAAATTTATAGCAGCTAAAATTTAAAATATATTAAGTGATCATTATAAAATTATAAAAATAATATATGATGTAGGATGGAATGACAAAATAATAATCATATCATTTTCTTAACATAAATATTAAATACTAATGAGTCAATAAAAAGTTAAAATTTTAAATACTCAATAAAATAAAAAAAATTATTGAAAAATATATTTAAATTTATTATAAACTTATAATTTAATTGAGCATGAAATAAATAAATAAATATATATATATATATATATATATTAACATATGCAACAACTTAAAATTAATAATAATAATAATAATAATAGTACATGTCATAAAGAGAATGTAGTTGATGATGTGACTGTTGCTTACATCTCATATATTTTCCGATTCATATATAAAAATAAAAACTAAATCAATTATTAAAATTTGATGAGGAACACAATTGCATATTTATAAAAATGTTTAGTGTAGTCTAATTATCGAAACCTGAAATATAATATATATATATATATATATATATATAATTTATTTAAATAAAAGTCATTAGCAAAATGAACATATTATAATCTTTAACCATTTGAAAAGGATTCTCATATTTATATTTATATTTTATATTTAGTTGATGGGGAAAACAATAACACAAACAATATACCAGATAATGCAGCGGATGTAATTTTCCCTAACTTGCAATAATCTATGAGGAGCAATAATCAAATAGCAGCAATAATAGATCATCAAAAGTACAAATAAAGGCACCAAGATTTTTAACGTGGAAAATCCTTCAAATCAAGGGTAAAAACCACGAGTCGTCCAGACCAAAGAAATAGCTTTACTATTATCAACAAGAGTACAAAAGAGTCTCAATCAATAGCACAAATTAGTGCCAACATCCAACCAAATAACAAAGCAACAAAGCTTTCAAATAGAGAAGAACAAGAGAGAAAAACCTCTAAAAATCACTGCTGCAGTGCGAAATTAATATCTCCCAACTTAGAGCTCGTAACAACGATCCAACCGGTCAGAATGAAGAGCAATGAGTCCCGAACCTGCTGTAAAAATTTCAGCCTGATCCAACGGTTAACGAATCCGCAGCGCCGATTCTACGGTGACAGCTATGTGAAAAACGTGAACAGAATTTTTCCTTCTACCTCTCCCTCTATGTGTTAGGGCTCTCAGTGTGTTCTGACTCTATTGTTCTGCCTCTCTATATATTTTATAGCCCCCTCTCCACTAGGTTAAGTGAGACATGAGCTTCTCAAATTTTGGGCCTTTTCTCCACATAGGAAGGGAGCCCAATACCCAACAAATCTCCCCCTCACAACCATGTGGAGATAACCGCCAAACCGGCGATCTCACAACAAACTTCAAACTTCCCTCTTGGCAATGCTTTAGTCATCATATCAACACCATTATCATATGTATGAACCTTTTCCAACTCCAACAACTTATCATCCAAAGCATCACGTATCCAATGATACCTCACATCAATATGTTTGGATCTAGAATGAAAAGTTGGATTTTTACCAAGATGGATAGCACTTTGGCTATCAACGAACAATGAATAGTTGTCTTGCCTAAAACCAAACTCCTGCAAGAATTTCTTCAACCATAACAACTCCTTGCATGCTTCAGTAATAGCAATGAACTCTGCCTCTGTAGTAGACAATGCTACACACCTCTATAGTCTTGATTACCAAGCCACAGCTCCCCCTGCAAACTTTATCAAATAGCCCGAAGTGGACTTTCTGGAATCAATGTCCCCAGTCATATTTGAGTCTGAGTAACCCATCAAAGTAGGTTTATCACCTCCAAAACAAAGCTTCATATTAACTGTACCATGAAGATACCTAAAAATCCATTTCACAGCATTTCAATGCTCTCTACCTGGGTTTGACAAAAATCGATTAAATGTACCAACAGTATGTGCAATATCTGGTCTTGTACACACCATCGCATACATCAAACTGCCCACCGCAGATGCATAATGAACTCTACTCATATTGGTCTTCTCAACTTCATTTGAAGGACTTTGTTTAACACTCAGTTTAAAATGAGTAGCAAGAGGAGTACTCACAGTTTTAGCATTTTCCATCTGGAATCTCTGCAACACCTTCCTAATGTATTGCTCTTATGATAGATAAATCTTATTTTCTCTCCTATCACGTGAGATATGTATGCCAAGAATCCTTTTAGCAGCTCCCAAGTCTTTCATGGCAAAAGACTCGCCAAGTGTCTTCTTTAACCTATCAATTTTGGAAATATCTTTCCCAACAATAAGCATGTCATCAACATATAATAACAAGATAATAAAGTCATCATTAGAAAAACTTTTAACAAAGACACAATGATCAGAAGTAGTCTTCTTATAACATTGCTCACACATAAAAGACACAAACTTCTTATACCACTGCCTTGGGGCCTGCTTCAAACCGTATAGACTTTTCCTTAGTCTACACACATAATCTTCCTTGCCTTTAACAAGAAAACCATAGGTTGCTTCATGTATATCTCTTCCTCCAAATTACCATGAAGAAAAGTTGTCTTCACGTCCATCTGCTCAACCTCCAAATCAAGAGTAGCAGCTAAACTTAGCACAATTCTGATGGATGACATTTTCACCACAGGTGAGAAAATCTCATTGAAATCAACACCCTTTTTCTGTCTGAAACCTTTCACCACTAATCTGGCCTTGTACCTTGGAAGCGTAGAATTTGAATCTTGTTTCACCCTGAAAATCCACCTAGTTTCCAATGCCCTTTTGCCCTTAGGCAATTTCACCAAGTCGTAAGTGTGATTGTCATGCAAAGATTTCATCTCATCTTGCATTGCATCCAGCCACTGTTTCTTGTCTTCACCATCCAAAGCCTCTTCAAAACACTCAGGTTCTCCACCGTTAGTCAAGGTTATGTACTCATCACAAGAATACCTTGTAGAAGGTTGTTTCTGTCTATTAGACCTCCTGAGTTGGACTTGAGGTGATTCAGGTATATCACCAAGATCATCATCATCATCATGTTCCTCTTGAGCATCATCAATTGGAACCTCTACTCCACTTCCAAACTGTTGATCATCAACATCACCATGTTCCTCATTGTCTTGAGCTTCTATTTCACCATTCTCCAAATTGTGAGCGGGCAACCTCATTGGATTACCATCAGTGAGATTACTATCTTTCTCAGGTGTGGTCTTCTCCACCTTATCAATGTCTTCAATGGTCTGGTCTTCCATGAATTGTACATCACGACTTCTAACAAGCTTCTTCTCAATAGGATCATAAAACCTGTAGCCAAATTCATCCTCACCATAGCCAATAAAGATAC
>Ga0214542_1009646_pt1 | contig 14783 bp, 11 predicted proteins | sample CNSS1metaG_FD_160096 | JGI IMG/M metagenome (GOLD analysis project Ga0214542, IMG submission 160096) | Root nodule microbial communities from cowpea collected in UCLA plant growth center, Los Angeles, California, USA - CNSS1 | ecosystem: Host-associated > Plants > Roots > Nodule | place: USA... | reverse complement strand
ATATATATATATAGATATATATATATATATATATATATATATATATATAAAAGGCAATTGTTTTAACCATAATTCCTCCGGAAACAAGAATGAATCCGAACGTTGAGGCAACGATTCTTGCATTCAAAGCTAACATAAGCAGAAGATAAACAAAAAAAAAAAAAAATGAACATGTCATCATCCAATTTTATGGTTTTAATAACTAGTATTCTAGAAGTTATAGCAAATCTGAGAGGTTTGACCTAAACCCTGAAAAGAAGACTTTGGCATGAAGCAAGAATTTATGGCCTCATCAACCAACACCGAGTGAGAATTGAATGAGTAAACTCAATTACCGTGCGTGTCTAAAACTTTAGTCTGGATTTCAACATAATAGAAAAATATCAGTGCAACTATTTTAATTGCTTTCTCAGGTCAATTTCATAACCTTCCAGTACTTCTCTCATCTTTGGATGAATTTGACATTTTCTAAATATCAATAAATTAGAAAAAAAAAATTAAATATTGATTAAATGGAATCTAACTCACGAGTTAAAAGTTTTGAGGTGGAACGAAAGAGAGGCGAGTCAAAAAAATTCACTACCAAATGAATCTAACTCTTTCTTTGTAATTTTTTTATTAAAATTATTTACTACTTTCAATTATACCACTAACGCTTCGTTTTTTAAAATGATATGATATACTTAAATTATTTAAATACTTAATTTATTTGTCTATAAAATATTTGCTCTCACTTTCTTTTTTACTTGCATTCTTTATAATATGTATCACTTTTCTTAATTGTGATTAATATTTAGTGGAATAGATTAAAACCTTTGTTGTTGTACTCTTATAAATAGATGAGTCAATCCATTTTGATCGTGTTACAATAAATTTATGAAACAAGTGTGAGGTGAAAAACCAAAATATGCTTAAATGATTCAATCCATTTAACCTATTAATTTGTGATAAGTCAAAATTTTAAATCGCTTCAAATTAAATGAAGTTGAATTAACTCATTTTAACTCAATTTATATGAATCATCCTGTGTAAGTGGAGTTAACTAACTTCAATACTCCTAAAGATGGGGTTGATATTTCAATGTTTACATACACATTTATGTAGAAAAGTTAAATTAAATTAAATTTTACATAATTTAAACAAATTAATTTGTAGCCATTATCGTATAATTTATCTAAAGTTTTCTTACAACTTGAAAAAAAAAAAAAAAAAAACTTATTTTATTTTTTTCCTTTTACTTGTCCAAAATTTTGTCGAAACATACATCAATATATATCATAGATAGAAAGTCCAAATTGTCTATATTACTTGCTTACCTACTTCATCAACAACAATGATTTCAAACCTTATCCGGCCAGAAAAAAGAAAGAGCTTCTTAGAGTTCTTTTAAATTGTCACTCATTATCAGTGCAATGTGACAACAAAGTCATAAAGCTTCTTGCCTTCTCATCAGAAAGTCATAAGAACATGTAGAAGACACAAAAAAGATAGTCACACATCTATTCTATGATTACATAACAAATCAACTAATATGTTAATCATTGTAATGGTGAGTGTTGTGGAAGGTAACTTTACAAATTCTAATTACAAAACCAAAATTGCTGCCAAAAAAAAAAACAGCTAACGAAAAGAATGATGAAGAAATTCAGGCACAAGAATGATGCAGTCAATTTCAGAATCAAAAGCAAGAATGCAAGCACCTTAGCCATATCTGCAAGCAACAAAAACTCAACCAGAGCCACCCCTTGGCTTAGCTTCACAAGATCTTTGAAATAAGCTCTTCCGGTATGTACACAGTGCCCTTTCATGGATTCAGACTAGCACGGCTAAAGAAATCTGTGCTATAATTTTGACTACCAAATGCCATTCTCCGAAATAATCTTATTTCTTCAGATTGTTGTGCAGAGTCAAACACCTCACTTTCTCCAAGTTGCATTCCATTTGTTAGATCAGAACCTCCTAAGCTATCAAAAGCTCTAACAACCTATGAAACATAACAATTCAGGAAAACCATGTCAGTAGTTTGTGCATTTGTTTGTTGGTATAATCAAAAACAACATTTTGCAGTTTTTCTAACATCTACCTGTCCCATGCGAGGTCTCTTTGAAGCTGAATGCCGCACACAAGCTGCGGCAACCTCAATCATGCAATACAATTCACTCTCGATGTAATTCTTTTCTAGCCTTGGATCTGCCAAACTACTGAATTCCTCAGTATCGATTGCATGACTCAGTAAAGGACGAGCCTGAAAAATAAAGTAGTGGCATCAATATGTTTGAATTTTACAACTTTAGACAGTTTCTGGCTATAAAACTGTGTAATTTCATGCATGCAACTATTCACACAAGCACACTTCGACCATGTCAACCAAAATGTTCTTTTTCACAGGTAGAACTATAATACCAAAGCAATGTGTATTGGCTTTTGTTCTTCATCGTTCTTCAGCAAGATTCAAGGCAAAAAAGTCATAATCTAATTGAATTATGAAGGGCCCTGAAAGTTTCAGATACAAAGCTGTGAACTACATTATGCATGCTAAACTTAAAACCAAAACATTCCACTCTTTTAGCTTTGATTGGAACCATGGCTGTTCTACAATTTTTGCTAATAGTAAGCATTTTGTCATCCTTCTCATACTTCAGTTACTACGACAAAAATGATGCAATTTCCAAAGGGAAGAAAAGCAAAATCAAGAAATAGACTTTAGGCTTCTCTCTCAAGATTCACAAAAGGATAGCAAAGCAACACTAGAAAAAGAAGGATCTTTATATACCCATTCAACCAGGCTTTCATCTCCCAGAGGTTGGGATACATCTACCGGCTTCCGGCCGGTAATTAGCTCCAAAAGCACGACTCCAAAAGAATATACATCAGACTTCTCAGTCAATTTACCACTTGAAGCATATTCAGGGGCAACATACCTTCATGAGGGTGGAAATCAAGTTAATACAGCAGTTTTCTCTGAAACAGTGAAAAATAAAAGAGAAGTTTGGAGACATATCAGTGAATGCTCACCCAAAAGTTCCCATGACACGCGTGGTAATATGTGTATTTGCATCAAGAGCTAATTTGGCAAGCCCAAAATCTGAGACCTGACGTTGAAAACTATAGTGTAAGATTTGGATTGATACAAATAGAACAAGCTATCAAACTTCGAACAAGTAGAATGACAGATACCTTAGCTTCATAATTGAAATCTAAAAGAATGTTTGACGACTTGATATCCCTGTGAATGATCCGAGGATTGCCTGAAATGTTCATGACATTCAACAGGATTAATAATAATACAACATCTCTAAGCATTAGATGAGTCAGCTACATGGAAGTTGATGCCGTTGATCCATGTCACAAAAAATATCAATATTTGACTAGATTTTAGGAATTTACGTGCAATTCAAGACAGGGAAAAACAAAATAAGGATTGATCATTACAATCTTCATGGAGATAAGTTAGTCCTCGGGCTGCGCCAGCTGCAATTTTAACACGGTTTGCCCATTCTAGCACAGGCTGGTTTTCCCCTGCAAAATACAATTTCAGTCAAGAATCAGAGATAATCAAACTGAACTAAATCATTCCTTTATCACTGAGATGGAGTTTACCATGTAGATGGAAGTAAAGGGTATTGTTAGGAACGTAGTCATAGACAAGTAGTCTTCTGTTGTCTTCAATGCAGTATCCAACTAAAGAAACCAAATGGCGGTGATGTATACGACTGATAATTTCCACTTCAGCTTTGAATTCTCTCTCTCCCTGGCCTCCACCAATCTTGAGTTGTTTCACTGCTATCTCCCTTCCATCAGGAAGGTGCCCTTTATACACACAACCAAATCCTCCCTCACCCAAAAGATTTTGACTTGAGAAACCATTTGTGGCCTTAATCAGTTCTTCATATGAAAACCATGACCTTGAGTGGCCTAGTCCACCAGGATCAGATGGCGTGTACACAACATCACTGCCAGAGCCACTTTGCACAAGAGGAGCTGAGGAATGTGTTTTAAAAAACGATGAATCTGCACAAAGTCACAAACTTGAATTAACTTAAATGCTAAACATTTTCAGAAACTCTCTGATCTAACTTAACCAAAAGCTGAGGTATATAAATTTTGCCTGATTCAGGAGAGGAGGCAAGAGTGGATGGCATGACATAACCACCATTCACAGGAATCTTTCTCTTTTGCCTTCTCATGCACCATATAAGAACACCGATGAAGCCAAGAAGCAGAAATCCAGCCGCCACAGTAATAGCCACTACACCAGCAGTGCTGATTCCACCTCCAGAGGCTGTGGGGTTCGGAGTAGGGGATGGGGGCGATGAAACTTTCGAGGGGGATGGCGATGGCGGGGATAATTGAGTAACTGCAGGTGGTGGAGGTGATGAGCTTGGCGTAGAATTTGAAGGGGGAGCTGGTGAGGAACTTGGTGTGGGAGGAGGACTAATCCTAGAAGGTGGGTTGGATGGTTCAGGTGCTGGCGGCGGCGATGACCCCGGTGACGGCGAATGCACAGGTGGCGGAGGTGGCGGCGGTGACCTTGTTGAGTTTCTTGGGGGCGGTGCAGCCGGAGGAGATGGTGAATTTAGTGGTGGCGAGGCTGGTGGCAACGTGGTGGCCGGCGGTGGTGGCGAATTTCGCGGCGGCGGTGGAGCTGATGGTGATGGTTGTGGTGGTGGTGGTGGAGATGTGCTATTAGGAGGGTTCGATGATGGTGGCGGTGGCGGAGGGCTTCTTGATGGAACTGGTGCTGATGGTGGTGGTGGCGGTGGAGAGCTCGGTGGCACCGGTGCCGGTGCATCCGGAGAAGGCGGAGGAGGAGGAGATGGCTGCGGCGAAGATGGTGGTGGTGACGGCGGAGGTACTGGTGGAGGGGTTATTCCAGACACGGGGGGAGGTGAAGAACTAGGTGGCGGTGACGGCGGCGGAGACGCCGGAGATGGGGTTAGCGGAGGCGGAGATTCTGCTGGTTGTGGCGGAGAAGTGGAAGAAGGGGTTCGCTGCGGAGGAGAAGTGGAAGAAGGAGGTTGTTGCGGCGGAGGAGTGGTGTCGTTGGATGGTGAGGGACTAGTGGAGGAGGGTGGTGTTTGTGGCGGTGGAGAAAGCGTGGATGCCGCCGGAGACGGTGACGCTGCCGACATGTCACGTGTGAATCTGAACACAAAGCAAAGCTCTAAACTTCAGATCCCATAATAACAACCGAAATTCTTAGACCTCAAGCAAAGATGAAAACTTTGGATGAAGATAGTTCTACTGCAATAGTCACCAAACTTTACCAACTAAAAAACCAATGCCTCAGGTGTCACACCTCAAAATCTCGTGACAGCAAAAAACCCAGATCACATAACAGTGCCAATCTCTGCATCACATGCCTTGCTCAAAAAAAAAAAAGACACTCAATATTCCTACTTCAATCTCAACAATATGGTTATTTATGGTACTTTTGTTCCCCACAATCTATGAAGATTCTGTTGTTGTCAGATTTTGCTGACATAATGGAGCACCCAAAGCACCACTAGCAGAAAGAAGAAGCAAAAGGGTCCTCCCTCAAACCTCAAATACCTTTTCTTTGCCTTGTTTGAACAGTACCCATGTTCTCTTCTCCTTCCTGAACGCGTTTTCTTCTTCTGAGTAGAAGGCAATAAACATTGATGAATTTTCAACCTAGTAGAACATGTTTGAATTGAGGGTGTGTTTTTTGTGTGTCGTGTCTGCATAGGCTAGGCTTCAATGGGGTCAGGAACACGGTTACACAGATTGTGTTGTGGTGTGGGGTCCCAAATCCAAAAGCCACGTGACAGTGACTCCAAGAATGCTACCTCACAATTCTCTTTTATTATCAACCTCAAAGCAAATAAATCAAAACCAATTTTTTGAATCATTTTTCGCCACTAACAGCACCACACCGCTGAGGTACAAAAGAGCCAAAAGCACTTCCTTCTGATTAAAGCTTCATCCTCTTTATCAAAAATACAAAGCTTTATTTTCTTTTATCATACCTACAAAATTAATTTTTAAAAATTCAAGTCTTATTCTTTTATATATTACTGGTAGAAACATATTTCATTTTAATTTGTTTCAATAACGTAAATGTTGTTCAAACTATATATATATAAATTGAATTCAGAATGTGTTCCAACTTTGACATTAAATTATAATATTATTATAGCAAACAATAAATAAAAGGGGCCACGCAACGTGAAGGTGCCGTTCATAGAATTGTCAGCGCTATCAGCTTTCCATTTTCTACACTTTATCATAACTTGTAAAGTTTATACTTATGCATGATTAAACTACAATAAGAAAAATATCCTTTGAATGAAATTAATAGATAAATGACTAATTTGGTTTTCAAATATGGAAATCAATTATAATTTATTAGTTAAAAAATAAGATTCTTATTTATTATTTAATATATAAAAATAGACAAATAACTACTTTAATATGATTAACGTTAACAATTTTCATTTTTAATCTAATAAAATAAAGTTACAGTTTTAGAATAATTTTTTTAATTTAGTAATTTTGTTTGATATTTATTATTTGTTTGATTTTCCTTGTGTTTTAATAAATATATATTACTATATTCAATTACAAAAGTGTAATTCTTTTATTATATTAAAAATAAAATATTTAATACTTATTATATAGTTTGTAATAAAATGGTCCACCATATTTAAGGAAAAGAATATAATTGTTGTACCTTTTATCCATTTAATGACAAAATCAAAAAAATTGGTTCTTTGTGTCCACCTCACCTAATTGTCACTTTTGTCTTCATCCTCATGCAGCAAGCAACATTTGATACTATTATTTATGTTTTGCAACATTTTCTATTAGTGAAAAACGTAATTTGATAGTTGAACAAGTAGTGCATAAAAATATATAATTAATAATAACTAGGTCACTGTAAGCTACCGTCACCAATTATAATATTAATTAGTGTAATTTGTCATTACTAATGACCTTTTGCTTCTTGACTTCATTTTTTAGTGCATAATCTCCAGCTCTGGTATCGTAGACATATTATTTTATGTTTCAAGGATTATGAAAATTAATGAACCACATTTTACTAATAATATTCAGCAAATTGGGAATTTAAAATTGAACTTGGACATGCATGAGATTAAGAATAAAAAGATAAGTATAACATGAACATGTTTACATTATTAATTAATGATGTGCAAAAGACAATAAACCATAGTAAGCTCGTACTTTTCATTTTTTTATTTATTTTCTCGTTCTTGTTTGAACGTTATTACAGCATCCAGGAACATCTCATGAGTTTGTTTTCTGATAATTTTGTCGGTTAAGGAAATTATTGCTATAGGTTAATTATTGAAATTTATACACTAAAATAGCAATTGAAAGAACTGTTTTGTTTTCAAATGTAAAAGAATACCATTGCTAATAGCTGGATGAATTAAACAGGTTTTATAATGTATAGAGTTGTATTTCTTAACTAATTTACATTTATTAACTTAACAAATAATATTAAATTTATTAACAACTTTGTATTTCTTAAATTACTTTTTTCATCTAATGTAAACGACTATAATGTATGATAATCTTCATTTTTAAACGTTATCATATAAAAAATAATTCATTTTAAAAATGGAAATATTAGCATAATTTAAACAGAATTATTTTAGTTACTAATACTTTTATTATGTGTGCCTTTTATTAATTTTATTATATTTATTTTATTTTAATAAGATGGATTATTATTTACTATTATTTACTCGTTTTTCTATATATAAATACAACATATTCATACGAAAAAAAAAACCAATAAACACAATAATTCATAAAGTTTAAACATTTTCATTACAAAAGTTGTTTGACTTAATCATTATTCTTATCAATATCTTTTATCTTTTTAACACGGTAAAATTCCAATCAATAAAAACATTACATAAACAATCACATGCAACAATTTATTAGAAAGGAAAAAAATAGAAACACATAACTAAATCTTAAAAGAGAGAATATGACTTATTATGTTAATTTATAATTTATTATAAAGTAGTTAACATTCTAATAATTAAAGTAATTAATCTATTAAATAATTTAATTTTTTTATGAAAATATAAACAAATTGAAAAAAAAATCTTATATGTAAGAATATAATATGTTTGTGTAATGCTAAATGTTAATCAATAACTAGAAAAATATTAGAAGAGAAATATAATTATTTTGATGCAAAAATAGATTTGGAAGATGTTCTTAATGAAGCAAAAGTGTTTATTGGTTATGATAGTGGAAAACCTAGATCTACTTGAATTAGAAAGCAATGATTGATTAGATGATGAGGTGGAGCATAGCATAGGAAGAAGAGGAAGTGGGCATGTGTGTGGACCACCTTTTTCTATCAAACAATGTTTGTTTGGCTGCCCGTGATCATCAAATGTGCTGTGACACAGAAAAATCCTTTAAATTATGGTAAGATTTGGGATCAAGACCTTGTTAACACCGATTGGAAACCTTCAAATTTCTCCCACTTTTCCCCTTTTTAGTTTTTTTTTTTCCTTTTCTTCATCCTCCATGAAAGGTGTGTTCCTCTTACTTTCTTTTACTGCTTTTGGTGTGGTGTTTGCTTCATTTTTATGTCTTGGAAATTTCTTAAAACAACGATAGCTTTTAGTGGAAAAAAAAGGTACGTCTTAATTAGTTCACATATAATGGAAAAAAATTATTGTTGTATAGTTGGATAGTCGAGAGAAAGTCTTAAATGTGCTTTTATTGGATGTTATTAGAATCCAATAGCTTATTAATCCGCTCAAATTGTTGGTCCATGAATCACCAGTTAAATCATATATTATTATTAGGTGTAAAAATCTTTCAATTAATATTCAGATATTTTAAGAAATGTATGATATTATTGTTATTAATTATAAGTATATATATATTTATTGGGTTTTAATTCTGTATATTTTATTTTTATTTTTAAATTTTTTTGGTAGGATTTCAGAAATTGTCCACAAGGATTTAGGTGTATGTATTTAATGTGTATAATGCGAAAAAAAAGTGAAGTGAGAATCATTCTATTCTCTTTTATTCTTGAGATGGTATTCAATTCCTAATTTTTGGGAGCCTCTAACCATGTAAAATTGAACTATCTTAATTATTGTCTAAACGTAATTGTAGTCTTCATTGTTGCTCACTCAACCTCTAATATTTGTTGTGTTCTGAGGCCTCCATCATCATTCACAATTGCAACTGTCATTGTTGTATTTTTATTCCTATCTAGATTAGTATCAATTTTTTTTATCGTTGGAATTGAAAATCAAAACAAGCTTCAAGTTGCAGGAGAGCTATAGTGTGTTTATTCAACCTATCGGTTGAATGGAAAAATTTATTTCAAATGGTCTCAACTCATTAAGACTATTTTAAAAGGAAAAGGCAAGGCTAGCCATCTCCATTATGAACCTCCAACTACAGATGATCCTGCGTTCGGAGCTTAGGATGAAGAAGACTTTGTTCGTGCAAGGTGACTTTAGAAGGGGTGAATAGAGTCTGTAAAAAATTTAAAATATTTATGTGCAAGTATAGAACAATAAAATAAAAATGTAAAGAGTAGAAACGCACACACATAATTTATAATGGTCCACCCTCATCACAAGAGCTACATTTAGTCTCTTAGGCAACCTGTTTAAGATATTTCATGAATCAACACTCTTGACTAGCACGAGTATAATTAAAACACACAAGGTAAATTTCACTTTGTGAAGAATATTACAATATTTAAGTTCTCAACCCAATTCTCACAATTATCTTATTATATAGATATGACTTTGTCGTAGGTTCAACACTTGTGTTGTTCATTTATTTTCTCGTTAACTTTGCATCCTTTATATAGATGTTGGATTGATAGTCGTTGAGGATTTGAATTTGTATAGCTCCATTAGTCTTCTCCTTGATTGTTCTTTATATGGAATGACTTGATACATTCCTCAATGTAATCCTTCAATTCTTTACATATCTCTTGCTGAAATTCTATAATTGCATTTTCTCTTTCTTGTTTCAACACAAGCTTGATTTAGAATATTTTCAATTTAATCTTCGCCAATGTTCAACTTATTCCTACATAAGAAAACTTTGTTTAGCATTATTTTAAAATAACCATTTGATTATTAATCATATAGAAAGTTTCCATATATATGAAAAATAAACGTTATAGCTCTTTCAATAATTTGATTTTCCAGCAATCAAAACGTCTGGTGCCTTATTTGATGACTTTACTCGTTTGGTCAATGTGACTTGTATCATCAGATTTGACTCATCTAGTCAATGCACTCGTCTAGTTAAGTTCACTTCATTCTGACTTGTCTGGTCAACTCATTTGACTTGAGTCATCTACTCTTCACTCCCATAATTGTTTCATTCAATCTTTATATTTCATCTAGGCTTTACTAGTTATGCTTTTAACAAAGCTTGTTTGAACTCATGAACACACATTAGATAATTTATTAAATAATCACAATTTATATTTAACAAATCAATTAACAACATTTAGTCAATGATTCATTTAATATTTGACATAGTCTAATGATGTCTTGATGTGATCCCAATAAGGCTTACAACTTGGGTCAACGCCTAGGCCCAAATCATGCTCAAGGCTCAATACATGGCCCACATGCACCTTCAAGCCCAAGCCCATCAAAAGGCCCAATAACAAGGGGCATGCTAAAAAAGATCCAATTGGGTTTCATTCAAGATGGCCCAAACCCACATGGGCTTCTCACACTCTTCACATGAGCCAAAGAAGATGTGAAGATTTGAAGAGGTGTATTAAAGAGCAATAGAATAACAATAAGATTGACCCATTGTTTAGGCCTTGTTTTCTAGAATAATAAGCCAAACAATGTGTAATTGAATTGATAAAATTGGGCTTGACTAGGACCAATAGGAGATTTGGCCATGACCTATCAAAAGTCCAAGGTGGACTAAGTGGAAGTCAACATTCCTTCCTACACCTCATGGATCATGCATCCCATGGAGCCAAGTCCACACTCCACCCATGTGCCTCCTTCATCCAAGGGCTAAGAGAGTGTCTTCTTTTCCAAGTCTTCATCCAAAGGCTAGGAAGATTCCTCCTTCTCCAAGCCACCATCAGAGGGTGATGATTAAAGCTTCTCCTCCAAGCTTGATCTAAGGGCCAAGAATTAGTCTAGCTTTTAGGCTCACATATAAAAGCCAAAAGTAGACCATTTGTACATTTTTACTCTTGAATTTTTGTGTAATAGACACATTGAGTTGAGAACACTCCTCACTATTGCCACTTGAGAGTCATCTTTTAGAGAGCTTACTCTCTTTACCTCTAGCACACTTCCTAAGCTAGAGCTACTTCTAAATCACTCACCCTTTCACCTATCCATTGCAAGCAAGAGCCTACAAACTTGCCTTCCACTCTTCCATGCTTCCTCCATCATTTTCGCTACACTTGGAGCTCCATGTCTCGACCAAGCTCCATCATATCTTGATCTTGTGTAATATGTGTCTTCTCTCATCTAATGATGTTTTGTTATCACCAAAACACTTCATTCCAAAATGGTTCGTCTTATTTCAACAAACTCAATGATGATGACATGGTTGTGGAATTCAACGATTCCAAAAATTAGTGATACTTTCATCTAAAGGCGAAGAAGATTTGCAAACATATTCTAAGGTGAAGGATGTTGCACAAATTTATGATGTGAAAGTGAAAACCATGGCTACAAAACAAGATATAAGTATGTCATTGAATATGTTAATCAACATAAAGCCTTGTGGATGGAATTGGATCATTACAAGGTTATTGAAGCCAAGTGTTATGAAGATCCAACAACTTTAAAAGCATACATTGAGCAGGATCAGGTATATTATTTCTTCGTAGGCCTAAAACAAGAATATAATCAAGAAGGTTCCAAGACATATTGAAGTCATGCCAATTATTTTGAGTTCTTAGTGAGAAGAGTAGAAGGAGTCTAATGCTAGAAATGTTTGAACAAATAGATTTGTTGCATATAGATTTGATGAAGGATTGAACATATGATCAAGCTTGAAGTGAAGTTTGAACTAGATAATTATATGTTGAATGTAAGAATGTGTAGGAAATTGGGAAATTTAGGGTTCATGTTGAGTTTAAAGATGAATAAGCATGATCTTTATCTATGATTGGTGTGTTGTTGTTAGTGAGAAGACATGAAAATGGATAAAGTATGAACCCTGCATGATGTGTATGTGTGAAACTATGCTAGAACGAATGTTGGTAATACAATTGGAGGGGGGGATTTGGGGTTATGACTGGTGCGAATAAACCTGTGCAGAAACCAGATTTTTACGCACTGCCTGGCGGCGCAGAGGCTACCGCCAGGCGTCCCATCATTACAGTAGAGAGTTTGTTTTGGCCTGTGTTCATGTCATAGGGCGTTTATTTGGGATGTCTTTAAATGGGATTGTGGTGTGTGATAGACTGTGATTTAGTATGTATGTCATTTGGTAATAATTATGAGACTAATCTGTGTGAGATGGATGGATTGGGTGTTTTCCTATATATTGGTTGTTGTAGTGGTAGTTTTTGATTCAAGTAGATATGCAATATTAACAATTGTGGTGGTATGAGTTATCTGAATAATTATCTATTGAATTATAAGACTTGCATCATATTGAGTGGAATAAGGCATGTTTCAAGTAGCACATGAAGGAGAATATGGTATGTATAATGAGAATAATCGACTTATTGACTTGATTAAAATATGTGCATTGTGATTGAGTCATCGTAGTATAACTGGATAATCGTATTGGGGTTTTGATTTTGTGTAATGTGTGATTAGAAGTCTCTTAGAACCTGTTTAATATTCTAAAAACTAGTAGCATTGTGATATTGGTATGGCACCTGGCGACGTGGGGCGGCTCGCCAGGCGATGGAGTCCCAAAATAGTGGCAGTGGCTACTGTACGCGCGCGGCGCCTGACGGCAGGGTTGGTTCCACCAGACAGAATTTTGTAGCAGAAGTCATGGAAGGAGCTTGACGCCTGGCAGTGCGAGAGGTGCGCCAGGCGGTGACGGAGCGGCAGTACTTCTGGAAGGCGCTTGCACCTAGCAGTGTGAGATGCCCGCTACGCGGTTTGGAACCAAGTTCCGCCTAGCGACGCGAGAGGCGCGCCATGCGGTTTTGGGTGCAGAGTTGGCTCGTGAGGAGGTTATCTATACAGCTTTGGATGAGTGTCATGATGCGATGCTTTGGCTGAGGCCTAATTATGAGTGTAACTTGTATTGGGATAACACGCGGCCATTCTAGGTTGTAGCCTGGTGGTTTGGGAAGTATAGTGGAGTGTGTGAGATCGTGGCTCGTATGACGGAGTTTCAGATGATTGCCCTCTTTAGTGCAATATATAGAGTTTTTGGTAGTTTGGGAACAACTACGGACTTTAGTTCATTTTGGGGAACTACACTTGGTGTCGCGGTGAAAGGTCGTGGCACATTCATTCCCACGTGTGAACTATTAGGTGGTGGCTGGTACTCGGAGGGGCGAGTATACACTCGTGCAGCAAAGATCGATCAGTGAACTCACTAAAGGGTGTAGAAATACTAGACATCTAAATCAAGGGTTGAAATTTGAGGAACTAAGGAAAAAGGAAAATGCTAACACGCATTGTAATTTTGAGATGTTTTAATTATTGTCATATTTTAATTGTTATTTAAATGAGCTCACCCTATCTGTGTGTGTTTGGCGATGATCATGTAACTTGCTACATGGGAGCAAATGTTGATGCAGGTGAGCATGTAGATGGTTAGCGATGGAGTGGGGAACAACTATGGGCATTTTAGTAGTTCTTTGTATAATAGTTTTCTTTACAAAGGAATATAAACTATTTTTGTAATACTTTTATAGATGGTTCATTTGTGTAATAATTGAACGCTACAGTTGTATTTAATATTAGCGCGTTGACTTTGGATTTCAAATTTTCCCGCGTTTTGGGAAAGAAGAATTGATAAATGAGGTTATTTATATATATTATTCTTGATTTTATTTTAAATGAGTAATTTCCGGCTAGGACATTACAATAATTTTTTTTTATTTTGCAGCAATTTCTCAAAGAATTAAAAGTGATGCAGCTGAGCCCCAAAATTCACAGGTGAGATCCAGTAAGGTGGTCAAAGAAGGATCCAAAATGTGACTTTTGGATCTGAGCCACAACAAAATGGTGCTTAACACTTAAGGTGGTGCATGGTTGAGCAACAAGAAGGTGGAACTGAGCACTTAAGGCGGTGTATGGTTGAGCCACAATAAGATGGTGTTGAGCCAAAGAGGTGGCAAGGACGAAAGAAAACCTTCCAGAGACAGAAACCTCCGTGGCTAAGCACTAATAGTTAGGTTGAGCACCGCCTAAAATTTCTATAAATAAAGACCTAAAGTACTTATTAGAAGCATTGAGTGGAGGCTAAAAAAAGTAGCAGTAGGATAGAATAGGGTCTATGAGGCACAAGTGAGATGGTCTTAGTGTAAATCTTATGTGTAGATGTTGTTGGAATTGCATTGTAATATTCTATGAGTTGTTGAACTCCCTCGTGTCCAAGTTTGATTCTATACACTTATACTTCTTGGGTATTTATTTTTGCTTTCATTCAATATTTTGTGGTTTGATTTATAGTTAATGATGACTTGATCACTCATTTATTTAAGGTTAAATTATACTTTTAGTCCCCATTTTCGTAGCAAAATTTGAATTTGGTCCCTCAATTAATTTTTATCTCAATCTGGTCCCTATTTTGGGAAATTTGACCCAATCAAGTCCTTTCCGTTAGTG
>Ga0214542_1009645_pt1 | contig 14783 bp, 9 predicted proteins | sample CNSS1metaG_FD_160096 | JGI IMG/M metagenome (GOLD analysis project Ga0214542, IMG submission 160096) | Root nodule microbial communities from cowpea collected in UCLA plant growth center, Los Angeles, California, USA - CNSS1 | ecosystem: Host-associated > Plants > Roots > Nodule | place: USA... | reverse complement strand
GGAGATATGGCGGGGACGGGTATTATGGCGGGTATATGTACATCCCCATACCCATCCCCATACCCAACTGAAAAAGTCGGGGATTCCCCATACCCATACCCATACCCAGTCAATGCGGGGATTCCCCCTCAAAACGGGGACGGGTTCGGGCAATACCCACGGGGACGGGTTTATTTGCCATCTCTAGGTATAAGGTCTTGGCCAAGCACTAAGTAGAATAAAATAGTTGGGTGTACTTTGATTTTATTAACTTATGTGTTAATTATTTATGAGTTCACCCTTTCTGTTTGTGTTTGGCGATGATCGTGTGACTTGCTACACGGGAGAAGATGATATTCCAGGTGAAGTTGTTGATGCGTAGCATTGGAGAGGGGGCTAGCATGGGATTGCATTATAATCATTTACGACTTTTAGTTTTCACTCGGTTATTTTTGAGACATTGTAAAATGATTATGGTTTTTTATGGATTTTGCTAAATTCGAACTTTAGCACGTTGTATGAAGTTCAAATTTTCCCGCATTTAGGAATAATAAATTACGTCATTTGCATTTCAATTACTTTTTATTTATTTATTTTTAGTAATTTTCAGTAGGGACGTTACATCATGGACACGTGGTAGTATCTTGTTGGCCAATTTTTTTAAAGTGAGGATTGTCATATGACATGATCTGGTTAATTTGGGTTTAAGTTGTATGAGGGGAAGATAGGTAAATTAGGGGGTGTAGAACAGATTTTGGATGGGTCATTTGAGAATGAGAGTGTATCATTAAATTAGGGGCGCAAAATAGAATTTTCCAGAATTTACTGATTTTAGCCTTATTTTGTAACTTGGAACAATTTAATTTCACACCTTTAATGAACCAAATTTAACTTCAGCTACATAAAAAAACATTTGAACATTCAGCGATAATTTATACAACTAAAAAGCACTTTTTAAACTATTTTTGTCTCAATAAAACAATAAATCAAATTATTAAAATTGTCAAACAAATTACTTTTTAAACACATAAATTCAATTAAATACCCAAAATTAAACAATAAATGAGGGCAAAAATACACATTCATCAGTGTGTGTGTGTGTCTCTCTCTCTCTTTGTGTGCGCTTGTACGTATGTGTGTGTTTGTGTGTGTCTGTATTTGTGTTCGTATGTGTGTGTGTGTGTGCGGGAGGAGGGAAGTGTGCACCGGTGGGTGTTTGTGGATGTGTGTCTTTGTGTGTGGATGTGGTTGTGTGTGGGTGGGTGGGTGGTTGTGTGTGAGGGGGTGTGTCTATGGGTGCATGTACATGAGCTATGTGTGTGTGTTTATATGGGTGTGGGTGGATGGGTGGGTGTGTGTGCCTATGTCTGTATGTGGATGTGTGTGGGGGGGGTGTGAGTGTGGGTGTGGGTGTGGGTGTGTGTCTATGTCTGTTTGTGTGTGGTATGTGTATGGGTGTGCGTGTGTGTGTCTATGTGTATGTGTGAGTGTGTGTGTGTGTGTGTGTGTGTTAGTGTGTATTTGTGTGGGTAGGCGTGTGCAAGTTTGAGCGTGTGTGGGTGTATGCGAGTGTGTGTGTGTGTGTGTGTGTGTGTGTATGTGTGTGTGCGTGTGTGAGTGTGTGCATGTGTGTGTGTGCGTGTGTGAGTGCATGCATGTGTGTGTGTGCGTGTCCATGTCTGGATGGGCATGTGCATGTTGATGTGATGGGACCACGAGGTTTCTCTTAGGGTTTTAGGAGTAGAACTAGGGCATTCATTATAGCTTCTATTTTTACGTTTTAGAACACCATTGAAGACCCACTAAAGACCTGTCGAAGGAAATACTCTATTTTCACATATTATGCACATTAAAGCTTGTGGGTTCTGTGTTTTTGCATATGTGTTTACTGGTTCAGTCCCTTATCTTCACTTTGGTGATGCATCTTCATTCTCCTCTGTTTTGTAACTTCATTTCCATGGTGTGCTAAAATATCTGTATTGATTCCTTGAAGAAAATGAAATGAGACCTTGACGTTATTGTTCTATTATGCATTTTCGTTTTCGTTTTACTTTGCACTTTATCCTCTTCAATTTGTGCTTAATGGAATGAACACGAAATTCAGTGATGCTTAATCATGGTTTTATGTTTATGCACTTTATCAGCCCATTGTTCATGCTTAATGAGTGTGGGTTGTGTTAGTTGCTTAATTTGTGTGTGAGAAGTTGAATGATGTGTGCTTTGCTTAATTGCATAATGAACTTGTGTTAATCTTCGCTTAGTTGGTTAATTTTGGGTTTCATGAGAGTAAAGTGGATAAACAATTAATTTCGTGACCTGTGATTGTTGGATTTTCATTGGAATAAGGAATCAATACATTTTAGCCATTGTTCATTGAATTTTTCTTATGCTTGGAATCTATTACTGTGTTTTATAAAACTGCCAAACCCCCCCCCCCCTCCTTTGTGTTGTGTTTGGATCCTTTGAATGATAATATTAGTCACTAGAAGACGACCTTGGGATAGTTTCTGAGTACTACATTTAAACAATTTATGTTTGGATCCTTTAAATGATAATATTGGTTACTAGGAGATGACCTTGGGATAGTTTCTAAGTACTACACTTAAACAATTTATTTGTTTGGGTACAACTAGAGTGTGTGTGTGAACTAAAACAATTTCATTATTTAGTCATTTACCTTTCTCCTTTTCTAGAGTCACAGGCTATAAGGCATTTGAGAGATCTAACCCAAACATTATTTTAATTGAAGTTAGCATTTTATTCTCATTCATTTTCCTCTACGCCCAACTAAGAAAAAGATGAACCTACGTTGGTCTAAATATGTAGTGGTATGCTCATTTGTTTTTTTAGATTTTTCTTCTTAAAACTAAGTTATTATTAGATCTCTAAAGATCATCAACTCACTATTTGCTTAAAGAGTAGGCTTACTAAATAAAAAAGTAATTGTTAGGTAATGGTAATTAACCTAAAATACATTAGGATAAACCACTTTATGAGTTTTAACGAGACTGGGCCTTTTTAAAGTAAATGGTTTATTTTATTTGTGTGATGGAATATTTGTTTGAATAGTTGAATATCATTTTTAATAGATTTTTATGTTAACATGACTTCATTGTGTAATGGTGCTTCTTAAAAATAAAAGAGAATACAATTATTCTCACTTAATTATTATAAACATAAAATATATATATATATATATATATATATATATATATATATATATATATATTCTTCCAAACAATTTTGGAAATAAGAAAAAATATACAAAATTAAAGTCTAATAAATACATAATTATAATAAATAAGAATAATGTCATAAATATTCTAAAATATCTCACCACTCCCCCTAAAATTGATGAATAAATGCTTTCCATTTCTAGCTTGGATATACTTCTTTTAAAATTTGTTGTTGTTAAGTTGAATATTGCTATTGTTGAATTGAGGAACGTACATGTGTCATTGATTTTTGGAACCTTTTTGGATTTCATAACCATGCCATGATCATGGAGTCTTCTTCATCCCAATACTTGGATTTAGGATCATCTTCCACAAGGGCATCATTAATTAAATGGCTAGCCTTTCATTTCCCTTTCAAAATGGTCGATATGAGTTGTGACCACTTGCTATATTTTTTTCTATTCAACCTGTAACATCCCTGAAGGATATTACTAATTTTTAATAAATAAAATTCGAAATAAAATAAATATCACATTTAATATAAACTATTTCCCAAAACGCGAGAAATTTAAAACCATCATTAATACCATACAAAATCCGAATGTACCATAGCATTATTTACAAATGATGTTAAAATTAACATAGGAAATATTTACATCAAAAACAAAACAGTAGAGTTTCTTTCAAAATCCCAAGTGGTCCATGCTCTCCGTCTCTAAGCAGCTTCTAGCTCACCTGCCACATCATCTGCTCCCGGATAATAAATTATTCGATCATCGCCATACACACACAGATAGGGTGAGCTATGCACAATAAAACATAAACAGACATATGTGAAATAAATATGCTTCCCCACCCAAAATAATATAAGTACGAACTCATAATTTCCAAATCACCCAACCATGACCTCATAGTCCTTCATGAGTCATGTGCATGAACTAGGTCTTGGGACTTCCCTGTGCTCCCACGAAACTAACTCATTCGTGATCCAACCCTATGAGCCTATCACGCTCATAGTCCTGCCCTACAGACTCCTCGCCTGTATTATAAATATCCAAGTCTCACACTTGGACCCCAGGCACGCACGCAATCACCATACTATGGACTCCTCGCCCGATAGTAGCCGACGGGAACATCACAATTCCTTGCCCATCGTGCGCCCGACACATGCAATCACCATACTAAGGACTCCTCGCCCATTAGTAGCCGACGGGAACTCAACCAATTCCATGCCCATCATGTGTCCAACCTCCGAGCACATCCCAGACCCCTATTGGACTTAGTCCATCAAGCCCAAACATCACACCACATGCATATACAATCGATCCTTATGGTAAACAACCAAAACACACTCACAAGCACATAGAAACACAATAGTTCACATAAAATCGCTTAGGCTAGGGACCCCTCGCCCAAGCTAAGCCCTCTGCTTCGCTTAGGCTAGTTCGCCTCGCCTGGGCGAGCTTAAAACAACCACAAATACACGTTATCTCGCTTAGGTGAGATTCCCTCGCCTGGGCAAGTTGCACCATCGCTCAAAGCAACACCCTTACCTCGCCTAGACGAGGAACCACTTAACCATGTCATTTCACATCGCGACCTCGCTCAAGCAAATGTCTCTCGCTTGAGTGAGATAGAGTCGCTCAAAACACCAATACTTCTCGCCTGGGCGAGATATCGCGCTCAAAAGCGCTCAAGTCTCCTCGCGACCTCGCTTAGGCGAGTTGTCCCTCGCTTGAGCGAGACTAAGTCGCTCAACGCCAAACCAAGGTCGCCTGGGCGAGCAGCGCGACCCAAACCAGACGTGAGGTTCTGCAACTCTCGCCTAGAGGAGATGGACTCGCTTGGGCGAGACTTGTAGAGTCCCCTCACTGTCACACACGCATTTTACCCAAAACAAAGTTACTTCATACCAAAAATTGTACCACAAACCAGTCAATCGATACCCACGTGATTATAATGGTAATCTCCATTCAGAATCATCTATTTCAACCCATTATACCACCAATTGCGAATATAATGCTAAAAGTATCCAAACCCTCATCCCACAACCTATTCCGCATACATAAACAAACGTCCAAATTCCATATACCTCCATTTTACAAACACAGCAATTAGAATGCGAAAATTGACACCATTCAAAATTCACTCAAGAAGCTATAATCCAGAATCATAACACAATTATCAACTATTACACAACACATGGAGATAGCTCCCCTAACCTGGAGTTAGTGATCAAAAATTTGAGAAGATGAAATCCTTGATTCGTGCTCTCCCTCTTGGTCCAGCCCTTGTACACTCACAACCCCACTCTCACTCTCAAATTCGTGCTCCTTTCAAAACCCTATTATCACACAACCCCACTCTCACTCTCAAATTCGTGCTCCTTTCAAAACCCTATTATCAGCACTGCGAAAACCCTTCTTTTACCTTAAAATGGCCTTCCTCCCTCTCTGATTTTTACCTTTTCTCTTTCAACTCCACTTTAAGCTAGAATTAGCAAAAATAAAGCCTTCTTTATCTTTATGTTCAACTAGGTTTGAACCCATGACCTTCCATTCATAAGGCCAAAGCACAACCACCATGCCAAAGCACATTTAATGATATACATAAATCAACATAAGTTTACAATACCAATCACATACTCACACATATTCTTAAAAATTAATAATAAAATAATCACACATAATTAGCATACTTAGGACTCGAATCCAAGTCCTCTCACACAACCAAAGTACTCTCAACCATTTAAGTTAGCCCTTTTCCACATCACATTAAACAAAAATTAATATCATAAAGACGCCTTCTACCCACATTTATTAATTAATTAATTATTTAATTAATTAATTTTCCCGGGTCTTATACAACCAATAAGCAGAATGAACATTCTCCAATTCTCCTGAATAAACATTACAAATATGTGCAATTGAGGTACAAAGAGGGAAGAATGAATATCAACACGGAATGGATCACAAAAAAAAATCTAGACACAAAAATAAATAGTGCAACAATGGAAGTTGCAATATAGCAATGAAGTCTACAATAGAGACTAGAGAGGCAAAGTAACTCCTTTAAGGTTGGATGACAACGAAGGCGTTAATAGGGACCAGAGAGGCAAAATAACTCCTTGGAAGTGGGGTAACAATGAAGGTTGCAATAGGGACCAAAAAGGAACAACAAGGAAGGTTGTGTTTTGGTGTTGGCACAACAATGAAGGCTATGTTTTAGGATTTGCTTAGCAATAAAGGCTATGTTTTAGGGTTTGCTCAATAATGAAGGTTGTGTTTTAGGGTTTACACAATAATGAAAGTTACATTTTAGAGTTTATACAACAATGAAAATTGTATATTTTAAAGAGTTTATGCAACAATGAAGACTACATTTTAAGGTTTATATGCAACAATGAAAGTTGCAATTAAACCACAAAATCAGAAAGGCCCGATTAAAAGCTTTGATACCATCTCAAGAATAAAAGAAAATAAAACGGTTCTCAATTACTTTTTCACATTATACACATTTAACATATATAATTCCTTTCAAACAATTTTGAAAATAATCATAAAATATAAATAATTAAAACTTAATAAATATAATTACAAAAAATAAGAATAATGTCATAAATTTCCTAAATGTCTCAACAAACGTGTTGCATGAGAGATTTCATGGTGGAATATGTGTCCTAATAGTGTTCATATATAAGTTCCTATTAAAATCGATGTACTATGTGGATACTACATTGATTGTAAATATGTAGATACAACATTGTTCTTAATTGCAATTGATAAATTGAAATTGATGAATATATTGAACTTCCTATTAAAATGCTAGTATATAACCACTTATTTATGATAAATGATATAATATTTGTGACTAGGGATGGCAAAAATATCTGCACCCGTGGATATCCGCGGATAAAATCCGCGGTGAATAGTTACTACTTGCGGGTATTTATTACCTGTGGGTAACGGGTAGCAGGTATTTTAATATCCGCTTATAAACGGGTTGGGTACGGGTATCATACTATCCGTACCCGCGGGTACCCGTTACCCGCAAAAAATTAAAATTAAAATTTAATTTATATTTTATTACGTTAAATTTAATTAAAATTAAAATTTAATTTATATTTTATTAAGTTAAATTTTATTAAAATTAAAATTAACAGTATATTTTATTATGTCAAATTTAATTTAATTTATATTTTATTTTTATAATTTTATATTAAAAATTTTATTAAATATATATTTTTAAATAATTGTTGGTATCGGGTATCCATGGGTACCCGCGGGTTTTAAAAATATCCGCGGGTATTTTTTAAGCAGATACCCTGCGGATAAACGGACGAGTGTGGGTGGATTTTTTTTTTTGGGTCAGATTACGGGTAGGTACTATCAGTGCCCGACCTGTTGCCATCTCTCATCTTGAATTAATAACCTTAAGAAAGATGGAACCAATCTATAAATAATTGAATTTTTTATATTTTTTATATAAATTCTAGTGAATGCTTTATTTTTAAATAAATAAAGAAGATAAGTATTATTTTATTAAAATTATAAGTTGGGAAATTTTTAATTAAAAAATAGTAAGTGTGTATTAATAACCTTAAGAAAGATGGAACTAATCTATAATTAATTCAAATTTTTATAATTTTTCATATAAATTTTAGTGAATGTTTTATTTTTAAATAAAATAAAAGAAGATAAGTTTTATTTTATTAAAATTATAAGCGGGGGAACTTTTATTTAAAAAACAGAAAGAGTGTGAATACTATCTTATTAAAAGAAAATAAATCTATGCTTATTTTAAAATTAAAAATAGTGAATATTGTTAAAATGTTCTTCCATGAAGTAAGTGTAATTTATTTACTCACAAATAAATAGAAAATATGTTACAGCATATAAATTATTAATATGGTTACATGAACTTATTTTGTGAACATACAAGACAAAAAAGTAAAAATGATTTTAATAAATTGGTACATATACTAATGGAGTTTATATATATATATATATATATATATATATATATATATATATATATATATATATATAGATATATGGAAATAAAAGATTATAAAGTAATTCATTAAAATCGTACATAAATATAAATTATTGGTATTTTGTTCAGTAAAAATAGTAATGTAATATTACATATAAAAAATATTTACTTTTTAATAACAATACTGCGTAATATTTTATTAATAAAAAATTATATTATAGTTGGTAAAAAATAAAATAAATTTGAAATATATCAAAATTAACTTATTATATGCAAAATATTCACATAAAAATACTAATCATTTTTAGTGTGATTAATATCTCGTTCCTAAGAAAAACCGATTATAATTATTAGAGTTAAATATGTTTTTAGTCTCTTAATTTGAAGTGAAAATTAAAATTAGTTCTTCTTCAAAATTTTCCTCCAATCTGGTCTCCATTCTTGAAAATACATTAATCTAGTCCTTTTAACCAAGCTATAACGTTGAAATAAATATGTGTCGATCGGTTTTTATAATTTAAATGTTATACTGAAATGCATTTAAAACACTAAATAAACTTAACAAAATTTGGTTAAATGAACTAAATTCACGTATTGCTAAAATTGAAACATTAATTAGTTCAAAAAATTTTAAGATGAATTAATTTCAATTTTTACTAAAAAGTTGAGGGTAACCTAGTTATTAATTTCACTTAAACATATAAATTATTAATTTATAGTTTCAATTTTGTTATTGCTGATTCATAATAAAAAGTTAAAATTATTTCATATTAGTCAATCAAATTTCAATTTATTTATATATACTTTTATAAATGAATTAAAATATAATTTTATTTTCTACAATATTGTGTAGAAATTATAAAAATAAAAGTTAAAGATACTTGTTACTTTAAATTAATTAGGGTGTCATTTTGCAAAATAATATGTTTGGATGAAGAAAGTGGTTTTCTTCCTAGCATAACAATTTAACCTCAATTTTCCCTCATTTAACTTTGTTGTTTTGTTGAAGATTGTATCTTCCTAATTAATAGGTTTTTTGAAATATGGAGGAACTAACTAAGAAAAAAACAGACACCTAATTCCATATTAAATGAGTAAAAAAATAGTTTGGGAGTAAGTTCATACTTATATTTTTTCTACAAAAATACTGAATTGTTTTTTTAATAAATTGAAATTAGCATACATAAAAATTAAAGTAATTCTTTTGGAAAATTTATTTATAAGAGTTACATTATTTCTTATTTCAAATAATTTTATATTATTTAAGAGTTAAAATTAATTGTCGTTTAAATAAATTTTTTTTCTTTAATTTTTTTAAGTGTTTTTCAAAGATAAAATCATAATAAAATTATAAATTATGAAACGAATAATATAATAAATCAAATGTATTGATGAATAATAGTTAATAATGTTATCTCAATGAACTATACCATTTGACATTTTTTACAAGTAACCACCTCCTTTTGGTAAGATCATATATATATATATATATATATATATATACCCAAGTGTTTGATTTTTGGTAGAGATTCCAAAAGAAAAATAAAGGTTGGAAGGTTAAAGAAGTCATCTAAAATAGGAAGAGAATTTCTAATGAAATGCATTGCCCAAATCATCACATTTTAAACTTCTAAAATCACTTTTGTGGCCTCATCCAATGCTTAATTATAAAATTGTATTAGAAAAACTTCATTGGTGTTTGGAATATGGAAAATATTTTTAGTATTTTTCTTCTTCCATAGGCACCCTGTGTGATGCAAATATTATTATACCATTTTCAGAACATGAATGGAAGAGGTACTCATATTCGAGAATAACACTTTGAAACAACATATCAACTTCTCTATGCTATTAACAAAACGATGATAACGTTTAAGTTTTTTCTTTTTTTCAAGATTATAAGGTGATTGATACATAAGAAAAAGTCATTGGTGTTATTGTTTAAACATATATGGTAAATTAAATTCTATACTTTTATTATAACTATAATCAGTAAAATATTTTTTTATGGGTTGCGTGAACAAAATTGTGAAACTTATCGGGTGTACATTAACTAGTACAAAATGATTTCTGTTTAACTATATGTTAATATATTAGGATTTGAACGCAGTAATTTTAATTTGTATAAACTTTTTATAAATAATATATATTACAAACCAGTTAAGTTGTTAAAAAAAGAAGATAAACTTCAAACATTATAAATTGATTGTGTTTTGTTTGGGCTCATGAACTTTCAACGAAACCCTTGTCTTCTTTAGTTAGGACAACTAAAAGAAAAAGAGAGAAATTTCCCTTGCATAATATCACGTTAAGTTATGATCCTTATACCAAGACAAGACCTGCATCAATTGGGTGTAGACTAATTATATTAGTAAGAAAAACAAAAACGTATTTTGGCATTGCGTTAAAAAGTGGAGCATGCTTTCCATAATTGCAGAGTTTAATTTTGAAAATAATATATTTAAATACTGCTTCAACATTCTCCCAATAATTTTAACTACTAAATAAAAAGTACTAAATGACTTTGATATTTGCAAAATCTTTAAAAGGAATTTTGTTGTCCATAGAAATCTTACCTGACTTGAACAGAAAGGTTGAGTAAAAATATGTGACCACTACAAAAAAATGCATTTCTAAAATATGAAATCTGCTTAGAGGTGTAGTATAGTGCAATCCGTAAAGAGGACGGGAAATGAAAGAAAATAAACAAACTTGCACATTGATGATTGCGTCTAACTGTACTCATTGGTTGAATCAAAACTTAAGGTTTTGAATTTGAACCCACGCAGTGGATTCCAATGTATGAACCATCATCTCAGTCATTAAACAGCATGAACAAACTGTGAGCTAAAAAAGTTCAAAAAAACTGTATGAACCCTCATCTCATTCAATTCCTAGATTTCTTTCTGGAGGACTTGGAAGAAGGCTTGGTTTGCTCGGAAACTGCATTCTGCCCAGCTCCTTTGGAAGTTCCCTGGTTTGATTTTGAATGTGAAGTGTTGGATGAGGCACCAGTATCATGTTTATCTCTAACTACAGCACCTTGAGATCCTCTCACTTGAGCAGCTCTTTTGTCCTTCCTCTTGGGCCTATATGTTGATCTTTCCCGTTTGGGAAGCCACCTTTCTGGATCTGGGGGAGGACCTGGATTTGCAGGGTCGAACCCTTTAGGATACCTTGGCTTTCTTTTTCTCTTTTTCTTAGTTTTTGTCTTGTTCTTTCCTTCTTCATATGTTTCAGAGACTCCAACGCGAGGGGCCTCAACTTGTTTCACTCCAGATGTACGCTCCAAACTGTCCACATCAATTCCCTTTAAACCAGGTAGGGCCTTGAGTTGCTTTTCATAAAGCTCTGCCTTGTTGACATCCATGCGTGCAACTGTTGTTACAAGCCCAACCAGTGCTTCTACGCTTCCCTGGATTTTGACGAGTTCCTCATAGAGTTTAGCAGCCTCCTCCTCTTTGCCATGCCTGAGCTTGAATGACGCAGCTTCTTGCATTATAATATTAAGCTTATTGTCCTCAGTCATAGCATTAGACCACCATTTAGTTGCAGCATCAAGCACAGCAGCTGCACCATCAATGTCACCAACTCGCTCTTTTAAAGACACAAGGGTGGCAACAGTAGCAGGCATATGCTGGATATCAGATATCTTTGCCAGAGAATCGGCTGCAATATGTGGATGACCAGCAGCAGCTGCCACCTGCGCCCGGGCTAAGTGAACAACTTTGGAATTCTCAGGGAACTTAGTAGCAAATTGTGCTAATATTTCCTCGGCCCTTCCAGCTTTGTTCTCTCTAACCAAGAGGGCAGCTTGCAGTAATACTGGTATCACACTTTCAGGGAACATGTCTGGTAATGCTGAAACAAGTTCTCGTGCCTACAAATTTTCACAGTGAAGTAATAATAAAGAGTGTGCTCCCTTGCTCATTCTAAAAAAAGAACAAATGACACACAATTGATGATTCAAGACAAAAAAAGAAGAAAAACCTGCTCGATCTTATTAGCATGAAGAAGTAAAAGAATCCTATTTGCATATATCGCTTCCTTTTCTTTTGCTGAAAGTTTCAGGTCCAGTGATGGAGCTAGCCGAAAGCTTTGACTCTCTTTGTCTTTCAGTCGATCAAGTTTCCTTAAGCTATCAGAAACATCTTTTGGACCTTTCAGTGAAATAAGATTGTTCACTGCCACTGCAATTGATGATTCATCAGCCATATCTCGTTTGATTGTGTCTGTATAAGCTTCAATAGCATCTTGCTTACGCCCAAGAAGCTGTTCATCCATAGTAGATTAATATCTCTGGCTCTTGAAAACATAATACTAGTTTGAAGGAGATAAGTTTGAGATCAAAACTTTTACATGCTGGACATAGGCTAATTGTACAGCTATAGGAGACAATTCAAGTTCTATCTCATCATCAGCCAAGTTATCTTCCATCAGGACCTCTTGACCAATTCTGATGCAATATATGGGAATTAACATAAGTATATGGCACGGCTTAAATAGGTTACCAAACACTAAATAAGGAAGTAAGCCAACAATGAAATCAAAGTGAATTTAAATCAAAACAATCAACAACGAAATTCAGACTGCACCCGTTGCCGGTACCTAATATAATAAGTCACTGAATGGTTTAACTTCTTAATAGGTTATCAATTATAGAGTAAGGAAGTAAAACAAACAATAGCATCAAAGAACATTCAAATTAAAACAATAAAAAAAAATCATATTGTGCCCCATTGCTAGTGCCTAATATAATGAATCACTATGATAGAATACCAAAACAGAAATTGAAAAAAGGGGCAAAGAACACAGAATATTGTATAATACTGTATTATTGGAACAAAAGACAGGAAAATACAGCAGGAAACACAATTCCTCATCGAAGAAGTACTTCCTTCACATTCCTCCTCAAAGTTGAAGCCTTTCTGCCAGTATTCAACTTTTTTTTTACTAAGTCCACTTTTAACAAGAACTAAATTTTTATCAACGTCACACCAAGCAAAATGACTTGTAACCCCATTATTCGACTATTGTTTCTCCAATCCTTGTTCAAGTTAAAAATAACCCAAGGTTGATGCATATTTTGACTTTAAATTAATCTCAATTTGTCCATGCTTTTCCAAACTGGAATTCTTTACTCACCCAACATTTCAATCACACTTGATTTCCAAACATAACGAAAAGGACCTATTACTATTGGTAAAGATCAAACAACGTAAGTTTGTATCAGAACAATCAGGTACATAAAATTTTGAAACAAAGCTAAAGAATTCCCAAGAACAAGCACAACAAGAGCCATAAATATAGTTTCTACTACTGATAAGTCAGACTTATAACATAGACATCACAAGATAAAAAAAATGAAGATTGTTATACTGTAGCATTATTTTCAACCATAGAAATGCAGGTAAATTTGTTCAATTTCACAGTTTCCATAATTAAAATAGCATATCACCTTCGGCCTGATAACAAGAGTTGTTCTGCATCTGTGTACTTCTTCCTTGCAATTAAAGAACAAGCAGTATTGAATGCCAGTTCAAAACTGCTTGTTGCTTTAACCCGGAGTGAATCCAGCATTCCTTGAACTTCGGATGACCTGCCAGCCATAACTAACGCCGCAACAGAATTTATTTCCATGTTATCAATCTTGGAATTTTGGAGCTTCTGGTAGATTTCTATGCAAGCATCCATTTTCCCTAGACGATACAATATCTGACACTCCAAAAGCATAGTTTCATCATTTCTCTCTTGTCTTTTCAAAGACTCCAAAGCTTCATCCAACTTGTTTTGTCTGTACAAGCAGTATGCCTATATAGAAACAAAAAAGTAAAAAACAGCAATCAATGGTAAGCATTTACGCATGTATGAATCAATTGTACAATAAACTAACAGTTTTCAGTGAAACATCAACATTTATATGCCTTAGTGAGGAAATGATTAACCATTCAAACCAATGAATCTATATGGTTTTCAGTTAAGAGCAGTGGAGTTTTCATACGTACTTGGATTTAGACAAAGAATCCAAACAAACAATACAAACCAAGTAAAATTGAAACAAGAGTAAATTATACTCACCCCCAAGGTTTCATCAAATTTCCATCGATTCAGCAATACCCTTATTTTTCTATTCCTATGCTAAATCTCATTAATTGTTTGAAAAACACTAAACCACATATCCCTGTAAAGAAGGTTGTATAGTAAATGTAAAAATATGAAAGGTTAAGCACAACCATGAGAAACTTTGAGGGGTGTTAGTGTAATATATTCTTGAAATAATTCATACAACCAACTTAACTATACCGGATCAATGGAATACAGATATATCAAACAAGATCATGGACAAAATAGTAAAGCATAAGATAATCAAGCTATTTTTCTTTACTACCAAGTTCTCACATCTTTAATTTCTTCATGTAAGAATCCAAATAATAAGTTCGAAAAAAGACAGTAAGAGTCCCACATGCACATGCATCAGCAGAAAACTTCAAGTCAAAAAAAAAAACTAAAAATTAAAGGTTTGACAATGACTTAATGACAATTAGCATGTTTGAGTTAGATTGGAGGTTTGTTGCCGACAGCTCTTTCCTTCCTTCTTCCTCAGTTTCGATTTTACTGCCAATCACACAAGAG
>Ga0214542_1009640_pt1 | contig 14790 bp, 11 predicted proteins | sample CNSS1metaG_FD_160096 | JGI IMG/M metagenome (GOLD analysis project Ga0214542, IMG submission 160096) | Root nodule microbial communities from cowpea collected in UCLA plant growth center, Los Angeles, California, USA - CNSS1 | ecosystem: Host-associated > Plants > Roots > Nodule | place: USA... | reverse complement strand
AGTAGTCTTTGTTTTTTTTTTTTTTTTTTTTTTTTTTTTGTATTTTTCGTTCACATGTAAAATAAAAATGATGTATTACGTGTATGAGAGATAAAATGCTAACTTAAAAATTAGATGATATTAAATTAAATTTAATTATATTTAAAAAATGTTTGTTTAATTTGTTTTAATTAGATAAAATAACTATTATCTTTTTTTTTTCTACCTCGTCTAATAATTATAATCGTTTAGGAGTCGAAATGAAATTTAAATATTCATTTATTACTTTACCCTTCGAAACACCTTTTTAAGAAAAAACGTGACAAAACTTTACGTCTCAAAGCGGATAATATCTTGAATATATGGTGATTGACCCTAATAATAACAGTCGACGAACTTGGAATCATAACATTGACATTCACCGTGAAACTGATAACGAAGTTCTCAAACAAATCATCGGTTCCTTAAATCCTCTCTTTGAGGATTTATTAATATGTGAAAACTAAAAAATAGAATAATTAAACAAAATAATAATCTTGTCATTTAATTAACGAAAAAAATCGAATGTCAAATAATTAATTAAAAAATATAAAAATTATAAGAGACTTGTAACTTAATTAAGTCCTAATATTATTATCTTTTAGTTTAAAATATTATTTTGACCATCTACAATTGTTAAGATTTGTTTGTTGGTAGAATAATAACAAATTAAAAAGAAAGAGAAAAAGGAAGATAATAAAAAAGAAGAAGGTAATGATCGTTTCCATTTTGATATTGCGCCTTCAATGATTGACTAGAATTGCAGCCATGTGAAGTACATGAGGACTACAAGCATTGCAAGATTATCCAACCACTATGTCTTTGCAAAACTCTATTTTATTCAAACCTTGCAAAATAATCATATCCAATGATCAACGTATAAGGGTCTTTGATTTTTGTGAGATAGTGGAGCAAAATTAAATAAAAAAAAATTGCTTCTTTTTTTATTTTCTCACTTACTTTTTCATTTAAAATTAGTTCTTATTTAATTATTTAATGTGTGGCATGTGATTTGAACACACTTGATTAGTACTAATTCCACCGCCGTAAAACTCACACCCATTGCCCTCCTTTTATTTGTTTTCATTTCACTTTCATCACTTCAAAGTTTTGGTTGCTCCAAAAATACCCTCCTATTTTCCAAAACGTAATAATTAGTGTTCATAACTTTCATAAGCCACTTCTAAGAACATTATTTGCACACTTTTAAGTCAAATTTCGAAATATTTAAAATCATAAGAAAAACAGTACAATACAAAATTATATCTCTTGCATTCAATACCATCGATTTGATATATGAATAATATGGTGAATTATTATTTTAATAGATTTATAATAAATGTTCGTACCATATTGAAATATGAGTTTGTAATAATTCAATTTTGTACTAATAGACTATACCTGGTTTTTTCCTATTAGAGTGATTACTCCGAAAAAAAAAAACATCATAGGTTAGAGCGCTATTTTATGCCATAGTTGTTGATTCAAAAACATGAAACTGCATCACATCAAATATCCTAAATTGATTATTGTGAACAACAAAGTAATATGTACATATAAATGACAATGATATAAAAGCATGAACATTCTATGATTCTAAGTCATTCCATTCACAAAAAAAATGAGCTTTTAACTCAATCACTTATCAAAAACGTGTAAACAAAACAGGGTATGCGTTTATGGTTTATCTCTATAAAGAAGATACAAAATATGAAAAAGTAGAAAGACTTTTTTGTAGTGTATTGTATTTGATTTTATATCTGAAGACCTAATATAAAGTTTACTTTAGAATCTATAAGGCTATACTATTTTTTTCTTTAAGTGTTGCATGTTTGTTGCAATAAATATTTTATTGTTTTGAGTTAAGAGGTTATATATATATATATATATATATATATATATATATATATATATATATATATATATATATATATATATATATATATTGTAAAATTAATTTATATTTTATTTATCTAAAAATGTGATTAAAATTCTAGATCTTTTATTTTATTTTTTTCTAAAAATTACGACTTTTGATTTACAGAAATACCATTTATATGGCAATAGAAAATAAATCAAATCTCTTAATTACTTTCTTTCTTCTTTTTTTCTATGTGAAGTTGTCTTCACATGTGTGAATTTTTATTGAAAAATATGACTTTGTACTAGTTTAGGATTGTAGGTATATGTTTGGTTTTTAAACTGGATTTTTTTTTCTTTTATGAATAAGTTAATATTTTTCTTACTTTTCTCTATTTTCTAAAGAGTTATATTCAAGATTACAGTATTTGGAGGTAAGAGATATTATTTTAAACTACTTTAGTTTGATAATTTAAATTTTTAAAGAAAATGTTATGAACAATGTAAAATGAAGTCTACGTTAGATACCCTAGACGTATGAAAATAATTCAAATATTCTATGACTTAAAATTTGTCATTGAGTTAAGTTGAAAAATTTAAATATTTAAGTGTGAAGATTTTGAATATTAAAAAATTGATACGAGGAAAATATTGTGTTTTTGGTTTAAATAAATAACTTTGTTTTGAGAAAATCTTAAATTTAATTTATCAGTCATATTGTTGATTTTATTGGATTTATGAATGGTTGATTTTGAAATGTATTCCTAATCTTTACTTGAAAACAAGTTAGTATTGATTGGAAAATCATTTGAAAAGTTATAAATTTGTTATGTTTTTATTTAATTAGATTTTTTGTTTGCCTACACTTAAGAATTATTCAAGGTTGCTCAAATTATATTCAAGCGCTTATTTCAGTGATATTAAGAATTCTATCTTCTCTCTCTTTTAAGATCTAGTTGCTAAAGTTCTTTATGGAAAACAAATAATTGACTTTATAAATTCTTTCTTCTCCAAAACGTGAGTTATTCAAGAGATGGATAATCACCCAACTAAAATAATAATAATAACAGTTATATATATGTCACTCAAACAACATCCCACAAGAGTAAAAAAAGAACTTTATTTAAAGAAAAACGATCTTTTGAAAAATAAAAAATTGACAAAATACGACAAAGTAATGTGTCTTATTTTTATGAAATGTTTTATTTAAAAAAAATTCACGTTGGTTGCAAAAGCAAATTAAAAACTCGTTAAGTTGAAATTCATTATAAACCTTTATTCTTTTCTGTGTCAATAATTCATTGATTCTATTTCTGTCCAAAAACTTTAATTTCGTTTGTCATTTATTTAGACTACGTTTGGTATATAGATTTTCAAATCAATTTTCAAAACCTCGGTAAGTTCAAATCCACTTTAAACCCTTCTTCCTTTTCAGTGTCAAGAATTCACTGATTCCATTTCTTCCTTTGCCACTTATTTAGACTATGTTTGGTACATAGTTTTTCATATTAATTTTCAATCCCTTATATTCCACAAACCATGTTTATTTCAAGTAATGGGAAACCCACACCAGACACCCTTCGTTGAAATGCACTTGTTAGCCAATCTAAGTATATAGTGAAAGAACTAGTGAGGAATTAACTGATTCCTTTTTGTGCATAAATTGTACATGCATTTGTCACTTATTTTGACTACGTTTGATACATAGTTTTTGAATTCAATTTTCAATCCATTTTATTTCATAGACCATGTTATTTCAAGTCATGGGGAAACCCATACTAGACACCCTTGGTTGAAGTGCACATGTCTTTCTCAACCAACCCAAGTTTACATAGAAAGACCTTGTCAAGAATTCACTGATTTCATTTTTGTGCAAAAACTTTAACTATGTTGGTCACTTATTTAGACACATAGTTTTTCAAATCAATTTTCAATCCCTTTTATTTCACATACCATGTTTATTTCAAGTCATCAGGAAACCCACACCAGACACCCTTCGTTGAAATGCAATTGTCAGCTAACCTAAGTACATAGTGAAAGAGCTTGTAAGGAATTAACTAATTTCATTTCTATGCATAAAATATAAATGCATTTGTCACATATTTTGACTATGTTTGATACATAATGTTTGAAATCAATTTTCAATCCCTTTCATTTCATAGACCATGTTTATTTCAAGTCATGGGAAACCCACACCAAAAACCCTTGGTTGAAGTGCACATGCCTTTCTCAGTCAACCCTAGTAGACAATAAAACCCAAAGCTCCAAGAACGAAACACCCCTAAATAAACCAAACTCCACCATGGTCCACGAGACGGAAATCACAACTTCGAACCAAAGACAACAAAATCTGAAACAATAACGATGACAAGTGAAGCATAATCTGGCTTTGTGCTAAGAACAAAAATAATCACAAATGGGGTTCATAAATTTGGGGCAGAAATTGTGGGGAAATAGATTCAAAATTATAATAGAGAGACTAACCTTACATATGAATTAATTTCACGGAAGAGGTCAAAATTTTTTGTTTTCCTGTGAACAATTGTTGTGGACGAGCACCATGGACACCACAATAAAGCTTGGGGACGCGGGAGAAAATGAAAGGAAGAAAGGTTGAAAGTGCATTTCAACTTAACGAGGTTTTCATTCGCTTTTGCAGCCAATATGAATTTTTTTAAAATAAAATATTTCACAAAAGTAAAACACGTCACTTTGTCGTACTTTGTTAATTTTTTGTTTGTCAAAAGATCGTTTTCCTTATTTTAATGGTTATGTTTGTTAAATTACATCAAACATGAATTGTGTAGTGTTGAAGGTAAATTAATATATTAATGAATAAATTTAAATGTTTGAAATTATATTAAAAAGAAGTCATACTATAAGTAGTATGGTTTTGAGCATTAGGGTTATTGTTGTAACAAAGACAAAATTTTTATTGATGATGTATAAATTACATATATTAATGTATACTTGTTCTTGCACTAAGTGTGTCAAAAACTATTTGTTGGGCTTTGTACAATGACAAGCCCAACCTAATCACTTCACCGTGAGAAACTTTTCTCTTTGTGCCACCAGAACCACATAACTCCACCTAACCCCACTCACAATTTCTGAATTTTCTCCTTTCTCTCACCACACCTCTCCCTTCCTCGAGCCTGCCTCTTCTCTCAAGGCTTCCTCACATCGCCACCGTCAAGCTAAGTGCTTGTTGTCTCTACTTTTTCCTTCGTATGCCACAACTCTCCTTGCTTGCTTACTAACTAACCACACATTTGTTTGCAGGACACGCACTTGCTTCTCACACACATTGCACAATGACGTAGAGGAAACATAATTCATAGAGAGACGTAGAAAACAACAAAGAAAACGTATTCTATTTTATTAGATTTTTCGTCAGTCTTTATTATAGTAGAAGAATGAGTATTTATAGGGGCTGATTTTATTCCTAACAAAATAACACAATCTTAAACTGATTTTTATTTTGGATTAAACTGTCAACACCCCCTTAATCCAAAAGCCCTAGGTTAGACATCCCGAGTTGCTTCTTAAGCTTGTCAAACCGAGCTTGCTTTAGTAGCTTGGTGATGACATCTGTTGTTTGATCCTCTGTATGACAATATGCTATTGTTAGCTTTCCTCTACTCACTTGATCACAAAGAAAATGGAATTTCAGGTCAATGTGTTTGCTTTTCCCGTGTATAGTAGGATTCTTTGACAAATTGAGTGCAGACTTGTAATCGATGTTGAGTTGAATTGGTTTCTTGTAGTCCATTTTTAGCTCCTCCAACACTATCTCCAACCACAAACTCTGACACGCTGCTTCTAAAGCAACTATGTATTTTGCTTCACAAGATGATAAAGCCATAACCTTCTACTTCTTAGAGCACCAAGAAATTGGTGCATCTAGATATCTGAATAGGTACCCGTAGGTGCTCTTCCTTTCCATTTTATCTCCACACCAATCTGAGTCTGAAAATGCTTCTAACACAACTCCCTTATGCTCGTCTGCTTTTGGGAAGAAAATTCCCCAAGTTGTAGTGCCCTTTAGGTATCTCAATATGTGCTTAGAAAAAACCATATGGGGTGTCTTTGGGTCATGCATGAACCTACTTATCAGGCCCACTCCAAAGCTTAAGTCTGGCCTACTGTTACACAAAAATCTTAGTGAGCCAACAATCTGCTTGTATAGAGTCCCATCCATAACTTCAACCTCCTTCTCTTCTATCAGCTTTAGTCTAGGCAGCATTGCAACTACAACTTCATTGCACCCTTCCGTCTTAAATCTTTTTAAAATCTTCTGTGCCTATTTCTTTTGATGTAGGAACACTCCCATATGAGTGTGCACAAACTCCAACCCGAGAAAGTAGCTTAGTGTCCCTAAACTGTCATTTCAAACTCAGTTTTCATCCTTCCTTTAAATTCTTCAATTTTTGCATCAACATTCCCTGTAATGATCAAGTCATCAACATACAAGCATACAATGAGTGTGTTTGTATGACTTGTACTCTTCACATACACTTCAAACTTAACTGTGCATTTCACAAATCCTAACTTGGCCAACACTGCATCAATTAGTATGTTCTAGGCTTTAAGGGCTTATTTGAGCCCATACAAGGCCTTTCTCAATTTGTTCACAAGGTGTTTTCTCCCATCCTTCTCAAATTCTGGTGGCTGTACAATGTACACCTCCTCTTCTAATAGGCCATTAAGAAAGGTTGACTTCACATCCATTTGACTCATTCTCCAGCCTTTTCAACTAACAACAATTGTGACCAACCTCACAGTTTCCATCCTTGCTACAGGGGCAAACACCTCTATGTAATCAATTCCTTGTTATTACAGAAAACCCTTTGCAACCAGTCTAGCCTTGTATTTGGCCACAGACCCGTCTGGTTTTAATTTCACCTTGAAAACCCACTTTACATTAATAAGCATTTTATCTTGTGGCAAATCAACCAATTCTAATGTCTTGTTCTTCTCAATTGCTTCCAGCTCCTTCTTCATAGCATCATTCCATTCCCTTAATTTTAAAGCCTCTCTTCATGTTATAGGTTTTGTGTCAACCTAGATTACCAGCACGTGTTATTACACCATCACCATAAACTTCATGTCCAACAAGTGTAATAGAGGGGAACCTTGTCTCTGGATTCTTCTACTGTTTGGAACAACAAAAATAGCCTTAATTTTTTCCTCAAAGACACTTGGAACATGTGTCACAACATCATCCTCATCCTTCCAATTCCAACTGGTTGTCTCATCTACCACCACATCTCTATTGATCACCACCACCTGTTTTTTTTTTTGTCATACAACTTGTATGCGCTTGTTGGATGGTATCCAATCAGAATCAAGGGCTCACTTTTATCATCTAACTTCTTCCTCCTCTCACATGGAATATGTATGTGACATATTGAGCCAAAAATCTTCAAGTGTTAGACGTGTGGTTTGACACCAGACCAAGCCTCCTCCGGTGTCATAGTTTTCATCCTTTTTGTAGACATCTATTGAGGATATAGGCAGCATTGGTTACTGCTTCTCCTCAATAACTATGTCGCAAAATTTTCCTTTTTAGCATGCTTTTTGTCATGTTCATCAACATTCTATTTCTCCTTTTAGTCGGCTCATTATGTTGTGGTGTGTAAGGTATAGTCACTCATGCACTATCCCTTTTCCTTCACAAAACTTGCTAAAATCCTTGGACTTATATTCTCTTCCACCATCTATCATAAGGACTTTTAAACTCTTCTCAGCTTGTCTCTCCACTCATGCACACAATTTTTCAAACATAGAAAATACATCTCCCTTCTCTTTTAGCAAATACACCCATATCTTCCTTGAGAACTCATCTACAAAGGTGAGAAAATATCCACTTCCTCCTAGTGATGGTTTGTCCAACAGACCACACACATCTAAGTGTACAACCTCTAATACCTTCTTGGCTCGTTTTGGTGCAAAGGTCTTAAAAACCTTTCTGGGTTGTTTCCTAATCACACAACCTTCACAAGCTTTGGCTGGTTGTTGAATCTGTGGCAGTCCACTCACCATCTGCTTACTGTTGAGTTAATTCAAGCTCTTGAAATTAAATAGTGTCATACCCAACTCTCTTCCTCCACATTAGTATCTCATAGGCACTGAATTTCAGTGGTGTCCAGATTCACTTTAAAGGTCTTGTTTTTAGACAAAGGTGTCTTAATCACAAGTCTATGTTGAGAATCAAATATCTCAATGACTTTCTGTTGCATATTCATAGTAAATTCCTTCTCCAATAGTTTTCCCAAGCTAAGTAAATTAGTTTTCATGCTTGGGACGTACAAAACATCACTAATATAGCCACCTTGCCATCCTTTCGTGTAATCATCACCTTCCCAATTCCTTCTGCCACAATGGAGTTGTTATATGCAAACTTCACATTGTTTTTCACACGTAGGTTGAGATTAATAAGCTAATTTATGTTCCTAGTCATGTGATTAGAGCACCTTGTATCCAAGTACCAAGTCATGCTTGCCTCCTCTTCATTGGTTGTTGTCATCAACAAAACTTGGTATAAATCAGATCCATTTTCTTCCTTTTGCACTAAATTTGCTTCCTCTTCTTTATGCCAATTTCTTGAGATATTATCACTCTAAAATTCATATGAATAACGCCCATATTTGTTACAGTTATAACATTGTATTTTCCTTTTGCCATAGGGCCTCTTGTCACTCCTTCCTCTACCTTTGTTCTGATTTCATCCTCTACCTTCAGACCCACTATTTCTATAATTTTCTTGGGCCTCTGATTCAGTATTTCTGCCACCATTTCTGTTTTCATATCTTCCTTTGAACTTGCCTCTACCTCTTCCTCTCCAATCACTTTGACCTCATCCACTGTGATCCACCATGGCTTGTAAGGCTTGTTCTACCACTTTTTCACCATTCTTTCTCTCGTTCGCCCTTTGTTCGTGTGCTTTAAGAGAGTTTTGTAATTCCTCTATTGTCATAACATCAAGATCCTTTGATTCCTTTATAGCAACCATAATGTTGTCAAACTGTGTGGTTAGAGTCCTCAAAACTTTATCCAAAATTTCACAATCTCCTATGTTCTCATCACACGCTTTCATGGCATTGGTGATCACCTGCAATCTGCTAAAATATTTTGCCATAATCTTCATTTCTGTCATAGAGAGGAGTTCATACTGCCTCCTTAAAGACTGTAGTTTCACCTTCTTGATTTTCCCAGAATTTCCATACCTATTTTGCAAGATCTCTCGAACCTCTTTTGCTGTGACTACTTTTGAGATTTTCTAAAAGATATTGGTTGTAAACATTGATGCAACAATACACGAGCCTTGTAATCTAGCTTATTCATCTCCTTGTATATTTTCTTGGCCTTTTCATAAACATTCTTGGGTAGTTCTTTGAAACCCACCTTCACGATCTCATATATTTCATGAAAACCAAGAATCGCCTCCATCTTCACACACTAATCATCATAAACCTTTCCATCAAATATGGGTAAGCTTCTCGGTATCAAACCTCCACCAGCCATTATAGAACATGTAACAATACTCCCAAGATTTCTCTTCTTGAACCTTGAACCTAAAGCTCTAAATACCAGTTTATTGGGCTTTGTACAGTGACAAGCCCAACCCAATGACTTCACCATGAGAAAGCTTTTCTCTCTATGCCACCAGAACCACAGAACTCCACCTAACCCCACTCACAGATTCTAATTTTTCTCCTTTTTCTCACCACACATCTCCTTTCCTCAAGCTTGCCTCTTCTCTCGAGGCTTCCTCACACTGCCACTGTCAAGCTAAGTGCTTGTTGTCTCTACTTCTTCCTTTGTATGCCATAATTTTCCTTGCTTGCTCACTAACCACGCTTTTGTTTGCAGGACACGCACATGCTTCTCTCACACACTACACAACGAAGGTAGAGGAAACGTAATGAAGAGAGGGATGTAGAAAACAACAAAGAAAAGGTATTATGTTTTATTAGATTTTTCATCAGTCTTTATTATAGTAGAAGAATGAGTATTCATAGGGGTTGATTCTGTTCCTAAAAAAATAACAGAATCTTAAACTGATAAATTTTGGATTAAACTGTCAACACTATTTTGTAATACAATTTAAATAAGTTTTTAAACTTGCTTAATACCAATATTATGAAAAACATTGCAACTTTTTAATCCTTTGTTAAAATAAAGAAATAATTATATTTGATATAACTCTTTAAATATTTATGTAATCACTAAAAACGTGAATACAAAATTCAAAAAGTGAAGCTAAACACAAATTTCAGCAGAGTTTCATTGAAAAATATTAATTGGTTATATTAAAAAAAAAAACTACTCTTTTACGAAAGGACTACTTTAATATGTAAGGAACACCCCACAATAAAAACACTTGATATAAAAATATGATAGTTTCTTTTATTGGTATAGGTTTTAACTAGAAATGGCAAATAAACTCGTCCTTGTGGATACTACCCGAACCCATTCCCGTTTTGATGGGAATTCCCACATTGACTGGGTATGGGTATGGGTATGGGTATGTGTATGGGTATGAATATGAGGAATCCTCTACTTTTTCAATTGGGTATGAGGATGTGTATGGGGATATACATATTCGTCCTATCCCCATTCCCATACCTGCCATAATACCCGTCCTCGTCATATCATCGTCCTTCTTTAAATTATTAAAATATTCATAGTCAATTAAGTAAAATTATATATATTACTACACACTTTCTATTCTTTATTTCTTTTAATTTTTTGGTTTGTCATAAAATTTATTCGTCTCTCCAATATATTTTACATCTTATCATAACTTTATGCAATTATGTTCAACTGATATATGTTAATTAAATATTTTTTATGTCTCAATTTGAATATTTTTATTATTTTCTATTCTTTTTTTATTATTGTATATTTTCCTTTAACATGATAATATTTAAACCTTCAATCTAAGTGTTCAATAACATAAACATTTCATTTACTAGGTAATATAAATTTTTGTTTCATTTGAAGAACTATTTTGGTTCACTAAACAACCTTTGTTATTTCTCAATCATTGACGATATTTAATTTTATTTAGATCTCTAAAGTATTTTTCATTTTATTATACCCTTAATTATATATTTGTTTTCCTTTGTGTGATTTCATTCAATAGTCTCTCAAATGTTTCTAACACACACATTTGATAATTTTTTAATATTTTTATTTGTTTTTTATTTTTATCATGTAAAATAATGTTTTGATATATTTTATATGATTATTTTTTAGTTTCTAACTCATTATTATACTATAACTTTGTTACTATAGTTGTATAAATAAAATTTATTTACTATAATATAAAAATTTAATGTAATTGTCATGAATTTTTTTATCACCATCTAACATATATTGAAGTTCAAAAGATACAAGATCTATGTTAAAATTTTATTATTATTAGTTTAATCTTTGTTCTTTGCGTAGTTTTGATTTTGATCAAGTGATGTATTATAAATTTTATTAGTATATAAAAAAAGAGATTCATTAAAATTTAAAAAAATTGAAGTAGACAGACCTTTAAAATATATTTTAATTTGAATATTTGTTTTCCTTTTATATTTTTTAAAAATATTTTTAAATTTTATCAATTAGGTTTCATTAAGTTTTGCAAATTTAATAAATATTTTGATTCTCATGAAATGTTATTTGGTTTTCTAATTTGAAATGTATACAATTATAATTTTTTTATATATTTGATATCGAAGAAACAACCATTCTCTTAATATTGAATATTTGATAATATTATGTTTATTTTACTGTAATTTTTTTATTTTTTTGTAAAACTTAATTAATATTAAAACAGTAAGAAAACAGGTACGAGTATGAGTACGAGTATATACCTGTTACCCGGTGGAGATGAGGATGAAACAAAAGTTTGATACATGTTAAGTTTGGGTATGAGGATGTGGATGTAGATGAATTTTTTCAATGAAAATGAATATAAGATAGCGAAACCTGTCCCCACTCCATTACCATTCCTAACCGTCTAAACTTTGCCATTTCAAATATTTTAAGCTATTAGACTAAAGTTACTAGTTTGTAAGGTAATTTATTAGAATTTATGAGTTTTTTTTTTCTTTATGAGAGATAATATAAATGAGACATGATTCATCCTGATTCAAATAAGTGATTCATATCACTTCTAAAGAAAACAATAAATTTGTAAATCTGGTATCATATTTAACTTTTTTCATTTTTATTAAATATGAGATGTAGACTCACGAATATTCTGAATAAATAAAATAATAGCATTAGTAGTGATTTAATATATTTTCAATATTGAAAAAAATTATTGATAATTAAAAGTTAAAGATCAAAATATTCTAAGAAAAGTTTAAGAAGAAAAACTAGAAATAATTAAAAGTTAATATAATAAAATTACAAAATCTATATAAGAGATTTATATCACCCGAATTCAAATTTTAAGATAACAAATTTATTATAAAATGTTTAATTTTTTAACTTTTTACTTAATATAAATGGATACTTAGATTGGGAGTTGTATTTGTAATATTGTGTTGAGGGGAAACTAAGTTGAGGTTATAGAGAGGAGAATTGGGTAGCATGCGGCATGATAACGCATGAGGAATGCATGGTGGTCCTGCATTTATCAGAGAAGATGATTAAACAGTTGAAATTGAAAGATCTCCGAACGAAACATAACAAGTCCCCACTTGTGTTGCCCCAAACTACACCAATTTTTCAACAAACCCTAAATCCCAAAACCAACAAATTAATGCCTATGGATTGGATGATAGTGTACTACTTTCAAACCTTCAAAAGTGAAAAAGCTCCAAATGGATGGATAGAATGAGCCACAACACACCACCACACAAATGCTATGCTCATGTCACCCACTTATCACTTTAATTCAAAAAAAAAAAAAAAAACACAAGCAAACCTTCGAAACAATGTTTTTAGATGAAAATACTAAATGTCTCGATTAACTATGAATTTTGAACATACACAAAATATATTGTTATAGAATAATTCAGTAGTAAAGTTGAAAAAGAGAATGATGGTTGTTAGTTCAATTTCTTTCCATAACACTTCAGAGTCATAAGATTGTCCGATGGGTTTGGAAAGAAAGGTAAAAGATGTTGTTGGTTCAATTTCTCCCACGAACAAAATACTAACGACCAACATTTATTAAAACAAAAGAAAACGTTATTTGTGGTTGAACTTTTTATTAAAACAAAAGAAAACGTTATTTGAAAACGTTATTTGTGTTTGAACTTTTTCTAAGGAGATGCCAACTTGCTATGCACAAGTTTGAGATCTCATAATTTGATGCGGTAATTCAATTCAATGTTTGAAATGAATAAGTTGTTTTTGTGTGGAAAAGCTCCATCTACATGAGCTTATATATTACCATTTACAACCTAACCACATGGTACCCATTTGTTTTTCAGTGCTTTGTAAGTTAGTGGAGGTTAAGAATTTTCCAATTGCTTTGAAGTGTACGATGTTTATTCTCCATGGTCAAACTGTGAACAGAAAACAGAAAAGGTACATGGTCCACACAAAGCCCTAAAAATCTGTAACAAAAACACATCAAATGGGCTTTGAAGTGGACTTTTACCGAATTTCTCTCTTCAGGAGTAACATGGGTAGGCCCACTTCAACATCCACAGGTTAAAAGAACACATTAGTCAAAGGCTGCTACATCAGAAAAAAAAAAATAAAAAAAGCTACTAGCTTGAATATTATGGACCACGGAATTCAATTTTCTCAAGACCAATGCTAATGTCACAAATAACATGACACATTCTGTAAACACAATTTGTATTGAAAAAATAATGATAATGTGTGTGCGTACATTATTATCTAAGGAAGGAAACAAAAGATTATTGTTAAAAGACATTTATATAGTTATGTGATAATTAATATTTTTTAAAGGGGAAAACAACAGTGACCAAACATTGCCCCCATGACTTCATATTGCTTTTGTTCAAAACCATACTTGGATACTGGTCACATACAATGGCATTATCCATAATTAACCACTAATCCATGATTATGTTACTAAATCTACCATTTAATGCTCTAATTAATAGTCAAACCTTTAAAATATTAAAACATCATTTATGAAATATAATATAATATAATATTTGATTTAAGCGTTCTTAAAAATGGACATGAAGTCTGTTAGAAGAATAAAATTGTTACAAACATTTGATCTTAAAAGGACATTTACTCTTATAAGAACAATCCGACAAGTAGAATCTATAAGTGAAGAGGTTTCACTAGTTGTCAAAGACAATAAAAAGAGAGAGTTGAATTAGCTTAAGCATTAAGTACTTAATTAGTAAAACTTATATCCAATGCCTATATATTTTTCTAATCTTAAGAAAAAATAAATAGTGTATATACTCTTAAAATATTACCAAAAGCATTAAAAATTTATTATTTAATTATTATTATTGTTAATATTATCATTTATTATTTAATTACTTAATTAGATTGTTGAGTTTTTCGGAACGACCTAAAAATAACATTTTTAATCGTAACTAAATAGGTTGGTATAACTTATGTTTGATGTGAGTTACATTGCATACCTATAATGAGTGGGATAATTCATTTTCTCTTGTATTATGAAAGAGTATATATAGTATAAGACAAAAGACTACTTTAAAAATGAAAGTTTTAAACATTTTTTTTCAATTGTTTTTACAAATATTTAAATCGACGGAAATGACAAAAGATAGAATAGGAGCGAGAAAAAACAAAAAGAAGAAGGGAGATTAAGTTTTCTTTAAAATTTCATTCATGTATCTGTGTTTCTAAAACTTGTTTCTTATAGATTTAAAAGTTATTCTGAAATTAAAACTCAAACTAAATAAGTTATAGAGAGGATATATATATATATATATATATATA
>Ga0214542_1009638_pt1 | contig 14790 bp, 8 predicted proteins | sample CNSS1metaG_FD_160096 | JGI IMG/M metagenome (GOLD analysis project Ga0214542, IMG submission 160096) | Root nodule microbial communities from cowpea collected in UCLA plant growth center, Los Angeles, California, USA - CNSS1 | ecosystem: Host-associated > Plants > Roots > Nodule | place: USA... | reverse complement strand
ATATGATACATAATTAAATGTGTTAGGGTCATTATTTATAAAGCTAAATAATAAAGTAATCTGACTAAATTAAAGATTTAGCTAAAGGCATATGTCATGAAAATAAATATTGTGTAGAGATCAGATAGTAATTTCTAATTTGATGAGGGGCCAAATTAGAAATACTAAAACTTAAAATAATTCAGTTTATAAATGGTCGTGGTCCCCTTCTGAGAGCACACACAGAGTCATAACGTACTCTTCATATTCCTTTCTCCCTATCCCCATCTAGAGAGAAAATCAAAGGGAAGTTATGACCAATTCAGGTACACTTCCCTTTACTTTTACAACATGATTATCAGTATGGGATATTGTTTATGATTGATTGTTAGAATCAATAATAGGATCATATTCTGCGTTCATGCTTACATGTTGTATCAGAGCCACCCATACTTGATTCATGTTTGTCTTTGGTTAATTTAATTAATTTCTCTTCAGAACCCTTAATCCCTAATTCTGAAACCCTTAATCCCAATTTTGTTTTTTGGAGAAAAACCCCAAATTGAGAATCCTATGGTTTCTTAAAACCCTAATTGAAGTAAATTATTTTAATTAATTTTGAATTTTGGGTTCAAGACATTTGAACATAAGGATTTATATTTTAGAATATAAATAATTTTATTTATTTTAGAATATATTTTGTTGTTGGACGTGCTTTATTATCAATGTTTGATCATTACAACCAGATACCTCTAGCAGTTAATATTACTGTCCAAAGACTTGATATTAATGGTGCATTGGGTGTTTTGGAATGGGTTAAACCATTATTTGAATATTTTTATAATGATTTATTTTATTATATGAGCATAATAAGTTATTCCTCTAGTTTTATATATATAGCTTCAGTTGCTTTTGTATCTACCAATGTGAATTCTGTTCTGATCCTCAATGGAACAAATTTTAAGGACTGGAAGGAGAATATTGAAATTATTCTTGGCTGCATGGATCTGGATCTTGCGTTAAGGACTGAGGAACCCCCTACTCTTACGGTGGAAAGTACTCCTGAACAGAGGAGGGATCATGAGAAGTGGGATCGCTCAAACCGCATGAGCATAATGATCATTAGGCGCGACATCCCAAAGGTGTTTAGGGGCACTGTTTCTGAAGACATTACAACTGCCAAAGAATTCCTTGTTGAGATTGAGAAGCGCTTTGCAAAAAGCGATAAGGCGGAGGCAAGTACTCTTCTTCAGAACTTGATCTCCATGAAATATTAAGGCAAAGGAAATATCAGGGAATATATTATGAGCATGTCTAATATTGTCTTCAAACTCAAGGCACTAAAGCTTGAAATCTCAAAAGATTTGCTCATTCATTTGGTGTTGATTTCTCTTCCTGCACAGTTTAATCAGTTTAAAGTATCTTATAACTGTCAAAAGGATAAATGATCTCTTAATGAGCTTATTTCATATTGTGTGCAAGAAGAGGAAAGACAAAAGCAAGACAAGACAGAAAGTGCTCATTTTGCAAGCACCTCAAAGGCTAATAAGGGCAAAAGAAAGAGATCGGAGGATCCCAAGAAGGAAGCTGCTAAGGGTCCAAAACAAAAAAAACAATTTCAGGAAAGCAAATGTTTCTTTTGCAATAAGACTGGACATGTAAAGAAGAAATGTGACAAATATCATGCTTAACGTGCAAAGAAAGGTATGTTTCTTACTTTGGTCTGTTCTGAGGTCAATTTAGCGTCAGTACCTAGTAACACTTGGTGGTTAGACTCAGGTGCAACTACTAACATCAATGTTTCTATGAAGGGTTGCCTAAACTACCATAAGCCAACTGATTCTGAAAGATGGATATATGTTGGAGATGGCAAATCAGTGGAGGTGGAGGCTATTGGGCATTTTAGATTATTATTATGTACTGATTTTTATTTGGATTTGAAAGACACTTTTGTTGTGTCGTCATTTAGACGGAATTTAATTTCAGTTTCTTATTTGGACAAATCTGGAACAATGAATTTAGTTTGTCTTTTAATTCAAATATTGTTGGAACTGGTTCACTTTTGGCTTATGATAATCTATATTTGCTTGATACTATGACCACCTATAATGAAACCCTCCATACAGAATCTCATGGTACTAAACGTAAAATTGACAATACTCAATCAGGAGCATTATGGCACAAGTGCTTAGGTCACATCTCTAAAAATAGAGTTGAACGACTTGTGTCAAATGGAATCTTAGAGTCCATTGACTTAACAAACTTTGATGTTTGTGTTGAATGCATTAAGGGCAAACAGACCAAAGCGAAGAGATTAGGTGCATATAGAGCTTTAGACGTCTTAGAGTTGATTTATACGGATATTTGTGGGTCATTTCCTACATCTTCTTGGAATGGTCAACAATACTTTATATCATTCATAGACGATTACTCAAGATATGCATACTTATTTGTTATACATGAAAAGTCACAGTCTTTGGATGTGTTCAAATCTTTTAAAGCTGAAGTTGAAAATCAACTCAACAAAAGAATTAAGTCTGTTAGATCTGACCGTGGTGGTGAGTACTATGGTAGATATGATGGATCAGGTGAACAGCGTCCAGGACCTTTTGCCAGGTACCTAGAGGAGTGTGGAATTGTCCCACAGTACATCATGCCGGGATCACCCAGTATGAATGGTGTAGCTGAAAGACGAAACCGAACTCTTAAGGATATGGTAAGGAGTATGATTTGTCATTCCACCTTACCAGAGTCACTTTGGGGAGAGGCACTAAAGACGACAACTTATATTCTAAATAGAGTACCAACTAAAGCAACTACTAAAACACCTTATGAGCTTTGGATTGGGCGAAAGCCTAGTCTAAAGCATTGTCATGTGTGGGGTTGTCCAACTGAGGCAAGGCCTTATAAGCCAAATGAAAAGAAATTGGACTCCCGAACAGTAAGTAGTTACTTTATTGGTTATTCTGAGAGATCCAGGGGATATAAATTTTATGATCCCCTATTAAAGACAATTTTTGAGATAGGGACTGCTACATTCTTTGAGGATATTGAGTTTGGGGGGAAGAATCAGATTATGAAATTTGTTTTGGAGGAAGATGATCCAATCACCGTCCGTCAAGCCATACAGGATCCTAATTCAGAAAAATGGATTGAAGCAATGAGGGAAGAGTATAAATCCATGCAAGATAATAAGGTTTGGGAACTTGTCCCATTATCAGAAGGTGTGAAACCCATTGGTTGTAAACGGTTATTTAAGACCAAACGGGATTCTAACGGTAATGTGGAGAGGTATAAGACTCGTCTTGTAGCTAAGGGATTTACTAAAAAAGAAGGGATTGACTTGAAAGAGACTTTTTCTCCAGTTTCATCAAAAGACTCTTTTAGGACATTTATGGCTCTTGTTGCACATTATGATTTGGAACTTCATCAAATGGATGTCAAAACGACGTTTCTCAATGGTGACATTGACGAGACGATCTATATGGTGCAACTAGAAAATTTTGTGTCGGGAGACCCAAAGAATATGGTTTGCAAATTGACTAAATCCATTTATGGACTAAAACAAGCATCCCGTCAATGGTACCATAAATTTCATCAAGTAATTCTCTCATTTGGCTTCGAGATGAATCTTGTTGATGATTGTGTGTATCACAAGTTTAAGGGGAGCAAGTTTATTTTCCTGATCTTGTATGTTGATGACATTCTGCTTGCCACTAATGATATAGGCATATTGCACGAAACTAAGAAATTTCTGTCAAAGAATTTTGAAATGAAAGATCTTGGTGACGCCTCCTTTGTATTAGGAATTCAGATACACCGAGATCGATCTCGGGGTATTCTAGGATTATCACAAAGGAGCTATATCGATAAAGTTCTTAAAAGGTTTAGCATGCATGAATGTAAATCCGGGGATACTCCAGTTACTAAGGGAGACAAGTTCAGTCTCAATCAATGCCCAAAGGGAAATTTGGAAATTAAGGAAATGAAGAAGATTCCTTATATGTCAGCTGTAGAGAGTTTGATGTATGCCCAAGTATGTACGCGTCCAGACATAGCATACATAGTTGGGGTTCTAGGCAGATACTTAAGCAATCCAGGAATGGACCATTAGAAAGCAGCAAAGAGGGTCATGAGATATTTAAAGAGAACAAGAGGTTATATGCTCACATACAGGAGGTCAGACCAGTTGGAGATCAGTGGGTTTTCTGACTCAGATTTTGCAGGATGTCAAGATAGCTTAAAATCTACTTTAGGTTACATTTTTATGTTGGCAGGTGGTGCGGTTTCTTGGCGCAGTGTCAAGCAAACCCTTACAGCTTCATCCACCATGGCAGCAGAATTTGTAGCATGCTATGAGGCATCTAATCACGGGATATGGCTGAGAAATTTTGTCACAGGGCTGAAAATTGTGGAAAGCATTGAAAGACCACTTAAGTTATATTGTGACAATAAATCAGCTGTATTGTATTCCAACAACAATAGGAGCTCGACTAAGTCGAAGCACATCGACATTAAGTTCCTAGTTGTTAAAGAAAGAGTACAGAGTGGACAGATTTCCATAGAACATTTAGGGACAAACTCCATGATTGCAGATCCTCTAACTAAAGGACTTCCACCCAAGGTCTTTCATGAGCATGTTGCTCACATGGGTGTTTTACAGTTTGAGGAATCTGAGGTTTAGTGGGAGATAGTCATTTTTATATGTTTTATGTTCTATGTTTAATTTCTTGTATGCATACATTAAACTTTCAGACATATTTGGTTATTTATATATGTGGTTTTAATTTTACACTTTGTACATTAAGTTTTTATATTGATCTCATTAAGTTAAAGTTTGGACCAGTTGAAAATAGATGTGTATATACAGATCACCTTCACATAATTTTTCATGCTACACATTTCATGATGAATCCATGTCATTTGGTTGTGTCAGGATTAGTGATCATTGTTGGTTTTAGTTGCGATTGATGCAATAAAAAACTAGTTTGGTTCTACATACTGATATAATCAATGGACGAGACTTTTAGAGTATGCTCGAGTAATATAATCGCAATTTTGAGCTCATAAAGTCTAACACATTTATAAGGTTGTAAGTACATATATATTTGTGACCAGTGGGAGATTGTTAGTAATTTTGGGTCATGCATATATATGATACATAATTAAATGTGTTAGGGCCATTATTTATAAAGCCAAATAATAAAGTGATCTGACTAAATTAAAGATTTGGCTAGAGGCATATGTCATGAAAATAAATATTGTGTAGAGACAAGTTAGTAATTTCTAATTTGATGAAGGGCCAAATTAGAAATACTAAAACTTAAGTAATTTTATAAATGGTCGTGGTCCCCTTCTGAGAGCACACACAGAGTCATAACGTACTCTTCCTGTTCCTTTCTCCCTATTCCCATCAAGAGAGAAAACCAAAGGGAAATAAAGGTGCTCTACAGGAGGAAGATCACTGTATCATTAGTGCTCTCTAATATTATCATTATGGCCAATTCAGGTACCCTTCCGTTTACTTTTACAGCATGATTATCAGTATGGGATATTGTTTATGATTGATTGTTAGAATCAATTATAGGATCATATTCTGCGTTCATGCTTACATGGGTTACATTAGTTGTATTTTATGTTAAGATCTTATTTGGTTGAAGATTATTTGATGTCATGTTGGTTTATTGTTTTGCTTTACATTGTTAATTAAAGTATTTCGGATTAAGTTTAGAAAATATATGATGAAACTATGTTAAATTGTTGTCTTAATTTTCATTTGATATTATAAGAAATGTTTAGAGTTCTTGGCTTGTGAAAAAATTATCAATTACTACATTGTCGTTTTCTCGATCGAATGAGTGATTTTCTCTTGTAGAATAATTATTTATGGTAAAAACCATGACCATTGCAATTGTTTAGTTTATTGTGAGTGTACTGATTATTGTTATTGGTCCAAAAGGTAGCAGCTACATTAGCTTGAATCGTGGGATCGATTGTTTTTTGTTTCTATAACCTTTCTTCTTATGCAATCAACGAGACATATAATAGCAATAACAAAAACATTGTATTCTTTAAGTAGGTCATCAAGAATGGCTCCAATATGCTTTTCTTCAGTACTCTAAGATCCGATTGCAATAAGAGAGTCCATAGTTATCTTGATTTCAAGAAGAATGAAGGTAGCAATGCTTTAATCTTTCTTAGTACTTTTCAGTTTCCTTATCTTGGCCTAAAGTCACTGACTAATATACATTAAGCTTTTTTAATATTTCTTAAGATGTATCGAGACTAGAGATGTCAATTTGGCAATGGCTCATGGACCAACCTTGGATTAAGTCCCCTTTTAGGAGTCTCAAATGAGAAATACAAAAAAAAAATCTCAATTCCAAAGTTCCTTTCAAGTGGGTTATGATTAGGACTAAGGTGGAAAATATAGAGTGAAAGCAGATGGAAAATGTGAATTAGGGAAAGAAACTTGATAAGAAAATTTTTGTAGGTTCATAGTAATCCTTTAATGAGCGGAAATCATGGTCAAAATTCAATCTCTTAATACTATATTAATGTATAAGATGTAAACTAGAAAAACGTGAATGATAGAGACATAATTTTGGATTCTCTGTTAGGTTTTTATGTGTTGTTCATCTACTGTGTTTTCAAAATACACCGATGGATACTGATTTTGATGTTTTAAAATATACTAAAAAGATTTTCAAAATACCAACATCAATATATTTTGAAGACACAATATAATATAACATAAAAAATTTAGAAAAGAATTTGAACTCTAAAAGACAGAAAAAGAAAAAAATTATTTATATTTATTTAGTATTCAACATATATCAAGGAATATAAAGAAGATCATACACATGAATAAGCACTTAAAAACTAACTAAAACCTTGCTAACAAGAACCTAATTGAAAACACATAAACCAAAGACTAACAAAGTGCCTTAACAAAGAGATTGTGCATGATTTATTAAAAGAGTAATGATATTTTTACAAACAAAATTTTAACAAAATTTACAAACTACACTTTTAAATAAAAAAACGTACTATTTTATTATTTTATTTTAATTAGAAAAAATAAAATATTAGTGTATTTAATTCTATTATAGAAAGTTTGTTAAATTTGTCAAAAAAATTTTGTCAACAAATGATTTTCCTTATTAAAATTGAAATAGGTTTTATAAAAAATAATTATTTTGTTCCTGTTAAAAATGTTCAAATTGTACTGCTTTTTAACTTGATTTTTAAAATTTTATTAAATTATATATATTTTCTCTAACTTCGATTCGTTCATACATATTACGCTAATCAATTAATTAAAAAATCTATTATTTGATAAATTTATAATAATTTACCATACTCAAAAAACCTAGTTGAAAAATATATAACTAAATGTAAATATTTTTATTATAGTTTGACTTGAATAATACACTCTATCATATCACTAAAATATCAATTGTTAAAAAAACAAAAAATTAAATAAAATATTATATTGAATATAAGTATATATATTAATTTGTTATTATTAGTATTATGTTATTAAATTATATTATGAAATAAGTTTCATTAAATGTCGTGTTTCAATTAAATATTTTTACAATAACATGCAACAACAACAAAAAAACAAAAAAACAAAAAAAAAAATGCAGAAAAAACGAAAGTAAGTAAACAGGATCAAACATTTGCATGAAACGAAATCCCAAGAAAGATTATTAACATAAAGAATAAACAGAAGTTAATTAATATGAAAAAAAGAAGAAAACATGATTTTTTTTTCCCATTTAAAAGTAGATAGAATTTGCTTTCATGCTATTGAGGGTGAGATACTACTAAGCAAGTGTAACATTTTGAGACTCATGATAAAATAATAAATTAGAACCTTCTATTCCTACAAATTTTAATTTTAACATGTAAATATACAACCTTGTTTAAAATACCCAAATTATTACTACTTTCTAATTTTAAATGTAATGAACAAAGAATCATTGTAGATACAAATTTGAATTTTAACAGAATAACAGTAATTTTTAAAACATCAAAACTAACCATTTTTTTTTTTTAATTTGTCCCGTTCCAGTGACATGAAACCACTGTATTGCCTTACGACCAAACATGATTCAAGTAGCTTGATTAACCTTAAAAATGCTTCATTATTGTTTGACGTAAACTAAAAAAATGATTTTTCGGCACATTATGAATGTCTTTTGTCTTTTATTTGAAGTGTTATTTTGACTTTTTAGATTGGCATATTGCCACCAATTGGCATGCAAATGGTTTATACCTAAAATTATATCTGAAATTCATGGTTGGTACTCCAATTGGGTGTAGCACCATTAACCAAAAGACTGAAAACTAAAGTTGCATTAAGTTATCAACTTCAACACTTTCTGAATTTGAATTAGAAATCAATCTGGTAATAAGTTAGTTATTATTTTTTTTTTTATGATATTGGAATGTGAGCAAACTTTCCAATGTTAGTGCTTTGTGATCAATCTTCAAAGATATTGTTAAAATAATGTGAGAGAAAAAGTCTTGGTAGTTATAGATTAGAGGTGTGAACCATTTACTTTGCAGAGTTAAGAGAAAAACACAAAATAAATGAATTATATAAGGTTGGAACAACAACAAATATGAGAACAAGTAGAGTTTTAAGATTATGCAGACTTTAGCAGATCTCAACCAAAAGTTTCTGTGACGCATCTCAATCACGAGAGGGGCATTTTTGCAATCCCACTAATTTTTTATTATTTGGAATACAATTTTTTATATTTTAGATTATATATTTCATCATATAAAATGAAAAAAAAATTATAATCTAGAATACACATATATTTTAGATTATACAATTTAGAATAATTTTATTCTTTTTAGATTATGCAGTTTATATGTTTCAAAATAAAAAATAAATTTTAAATTACGTATTTTAAAATACGAAATTTATTTTTCAGATTAAAAGAAATACAAAAAGAGATTGTGGGTTCAATTTCCACCACTAACAACTAACAATTACAGATGAAAAAAAAAAGAAATACAAGAATTTATAGAAGTACAAGAAGAAATTTCTGGTGGTGCAGGAAGAGGCTGCCTCATCAGAGGCTTAACCTGTGAGCCCAAGAAGGAGACCCAGAAAGCCTACTGAGGCCTTTTGTTGGATTGGGCTTTTCATAGATTTTCCCAAATGCCTGTGGGGCTTTTGTTTCTTGCCCGTCCATAGTTTTTTCTTGCACTCCAATTTTTTCAAAAGTGACCACATTTACCTTTTAGTTATTTTCTTCCAGCACCCTATAATTTAGTGAGAAAGGGTATTTTAGTCTTTTTCTTGTTAGCAGGAAGTGAAGTTAGTAATAAGATATACTTTAGAAAACATTTTGAGAAAAAAAAAATTGAGTTTTTTCCTATACTTGTTCTATTATTGTTTTGTATTGCTATATCTAAAAGTTTTTTGGATTACACAGTAAGGTTTAAAATTCAATTTGCTACCATAATCTAAAAAATGTTATTCCTTTTGACCCTAACCACCTTATGTTTAGCAATGACATGATGATTGAGATCCTTGACAAAATGAAAGAGAGTGAGAAGATAAGAAGTAGTTCATGCTACTTTGCTCATACCCTACCTCATAATTCACATCATTAAGTGTTTTTGATAGAAGGAAATGACATCTTAACCGTTTTCACAATTGGGTGCATCAATTAATGTACTACAAAAACAAGTTTGATAAAGATTTTTCAAATCAACACAGTGTTGGATGCAACCACCATCCACCACCCTCACATAACAACACCATAGCATGTGAGAGATACCTTACATGCAGGGTCCTCATGTAACAACACCATGCATCTTAATTATAATCATAACTTTCTTTCAACACTCCAAATGTTTAATCATTTCTATCTCTTCATCATGAAGTAGAATAAGAAAAGTTCATATAACTTGTGTTGTAAATTTGTATTTCTTCAATTTTTTTTTTGTCATAATCACTTGAAAGATGATTGATAGATACCAGGGAATTTTTTATTCATTTTATATGATCATATATCTTTTAGAAATCGTTAATCTTGAGATTTGTAATTTTAATCAATGTTTAAATTTTGTTTAGTTAAGTATAAAGTATTGCTTTTATTAGGTGATGAAAAACTGTCGTAAATGTTTTTTTTTATAGCTTTTTAGAAATTGAAATGTTTTGCTTTTACTAACTTTTTAAGTCATTATCACATTAAATGACTCCGTAAAATGACCATCTTGTTTTTTAATAAAAACTTTTTTTAAATGACCGCAAGCTATAGGTTTTGATTTCTTCTACAAGAATTTGTTTATAAGAAATTTGAGAAAAAATAGTTATTCAGAAACATTTTTTACCACTAGAAATATATTATGTTTTTAAAAGTAAACCAAATTTGAGAAAAAATGTTTTCCAACTTAAATTTTTAGAAAACTAATTATTTTTCCTATCAAATATCCCATATATAGAAAAAAACATAAAATATTATTTTTCATAATTAAACTTGATTTTTATAAATTAAAAATAAAAAAAATGGAAAAATTAATATAAATTATTTACAAGCTAATTTATTTATAAGTTAAATTTAATTTATAAAGTGTTTAGAGAGAAATTTAGAGTATTAAAAAAAACGGTAAAAATACTAATTTTCATTTTAACATTTATTTTTTAAATTGATATTTTTTTAAAGAAATAAAACAATAACAACAACATCAAATCTTCGAAGATATTGTTTACCATGCTATGACTCAATTAATTAAGAATTTGGATTCTCCAAAAATTTTCTTGGCCTTTCTCTTTTTATTTTTTAACTAAAAAGCATACTATATACACAATATATACTCTTCTCATTGATGTTTCCAGTTATTTTCTTTGCATGATCTAAACTATCCTTACCAAATTTTTGTAACATTTTGTCTCTTTATTGTAGCTATGAAAACATAAAAATGAATTCACCCCCTTTTCTTCCCCTTCAACCTCCAAAGATGAAACTGTTTCTAATTATCAACACAGTTCAACAAACTTATTAACCGGTTTGGAATAGAACTTGTGTAGACATGTAGTTGCTTATAATCACAACAGCACAAATTGTGATTTTAAGGATCAAACTGTGAAGAAGATGAGAAAAGGAAAGGGCATTATATTGACATACAAAATATTTACTTCTGATCATCATCATCGTAATCAAAGAAATGCACAATTTGTGTCTTATCAAAGTCACAAAAAAATAAAGTAAAAGCAAAATCTAATTTGAATGGCTACTTTTTCTGCCATGCTTGCCAACATGGTGCAACCATCCAATGCCTTTGATGGCCTTGGAGAATTTGAGAAGGTTAGGCCTTCCCATTCCCAAATTCATCTTCCCTGTTGAGAATTTCAGAGCCTGTAAACAGCACAACTTACCCTCCATCTCCTCCTCTTCCTCTTCCTCATCCTCACTTTTCTCAACCTCACCCTTCTTCCCTTTCTTGCTCTTGCTCTTCTGCACAACCTTGTTGGACTCTGTCTCATAAGTCTCCCAAAGCATGTCCATTCCTTCACTCCCATCTGCATTGTGCCTTTCCTCAAACAGCTTGCAGGCCAAAGTCCTCCTCCACTCTTTCTCCACTCTCATTGAACCAAAACCCCCATCATTGCACCCACTGTACACCCACTTGCTTTCTGGACTCCCAATCTTTGCTTCTAGTCTCTGTGATAAAGACTTCACTCTCCCTGATGCACCAAACCCAAATTCCCCATCACTCATAGGATTCACTTTGGATCCACTTCTCAAGGCCAATTTCTCTTTACTTTCTTCAACTTTATTGAACTCAGTAATCAGTGGCCTCACTTCTTTCTGCTCCTTTTCACAACACAATTCTTCTAACCCTTCATTTTCTTGGAACAAGCTTTCTAGGCTCTTGACTTCTACAACTGGCACAGTGGCTTCCACTTCATCAACTTTTTCAACTGGGTCTTCATCTAACACTGTTTGCTTCTCCTCATGTATCTTCCTTTGGGGACAATCTTGTTCAAAACTCTGTCGGGCACTAAATATAGGCAAATCTTCCAACGGAAAATCGAACTTTGGCTGTGGAACAAGGTTTTCATCCAACTTGGCACTGGGCTTTGGATCTCCAATTGGACAAGAATCTTCTCTTGCTTCAGTTAAGCACTCAACTGCTTCAACTGCTTCAAAGCCTTCTGACTTAGGCTCAAACACTTCAAAGATTGATGCTTGGAACATGACAAGATATGCTTCAACCTCGCCTAGCAACCCCATTTCCTCATCCATCTCATCAGCCTTGGAGTGCAGCCATGCAAGAAAATATTGCAAGACAGAAAGAAGAATGCCCCACTTGGACTCAGAAGGCTCGGAACCACACTTGTCCTGAACAAGATTGTTGGGAGTGAAAGTGAGAAGGGCAACAAGGAGAAGGGCTGTGGTGATGAACAGAGGGGAGAGGAAAGAGAGGAGCCTGAGGAGGTAAGGGGAGAAGAAGATGAAGTAGGAGAAGTACAAAGGGTGAGAAAAAATGGAGAAACAGAAGTTGAAGAAGATGGAGAAGAGGTTACTGGATAACTCATTCTTCTTGGTGGGAGTGTTTGAGAAGGATAGCTCAGTCATGTTTTGTTCTTTTTTCTGTGTGGTTGTGACCAAAGCAGAAGAGAGAAAGAGAGAAAATGGTTTGGATTAATAGAAAACTAGGAGTGGTGTTGTTTTGTGTGTGGAATGTGTTATGATTTTGCTTTTGGAAGTGAGCACGGCGTGAATATAGGGGAAGAGATTGGAGAGAGAGAGAGAGGGAGTGAGTGAAGAAAGAGTAAGAAACACTTCGATTTATGAAGAAAAAGCATCTTTAGAAACTTTTCTCCCTTCTTTTCTTGTCAATAACAATCAACAACCACTTACCCACCTCGATTTTTTCTCTCTCACTAAATTACACAAACATCTTGTGTGCCTTTTCCTCATATTGCATGCATCAATTTTATATTTTTATCTAACTTCTTTAATTATTTTTAAATAACTTATTAAAACTCTTTATACATCACAATAACATCTTTTAATTATTTAAAAAGTTACCATATCTCATGTGTCATGTGGGTGTACCATGCAATAAATAATTGATAATTGATCACATATAGCTGGTGTAATAAACAATAATAAATGAAGCTGTACATATACACATTTAATTTGATTTAAGCATTCAACAAAAAGAATTGGGTGAGTTTTGATTCAAAGAGCATTATATTAGAGTACGTGTACACACAAACAAAAGGAATTTTATTTACTATAAAGAAATATAACTATTGATCTCTATATTATAAAAAAAGGTTTTAATTTTTATTGTAATTTATTCTATTAATTTTGTTCTATTTATTAATACAAAGTTTAATTAAGTCTTTCAATTTTAAAAATATAATATTTTAAGATTCAATTGAGTCTCACCATTTTTTAAATACAATAGTATTATTTCATATCTTAAGATTGATGCAGTAAAATTTATAAATTATATTTGGTTAAAACGTGAAGTTAATAATAATTTTATGATAGTGTTAATAAATGACTTGGATTAAAATAAAAAAAAATAAATGGTCGGTACTTTTTTGATAATTTTTTAATTTAATAAATAATACTATATATTGTGAAATGGGTCAATTTAAGAGATAATTGAGAGATCATATCTAATTATTAAGAATGGTAAATTTTAAGAATCAATTAATAATATAAAATTAAATCTGTAATACCCAACTTACATACAAACTATATACATGTAAAATGTTTGTAGTAGTACAAAATGAGGAGTTGACAAAATAAAGGGTTTACAAAATTAATAGTATTTAAAAAACGTTATAAATATAACATATATGTATATTTATCCGAAAAGATAAAAGAAGAAATTATGTTTTGGAAAATGAGGTTTTGACAAACTTTTTATAAATAGGATTAAAGTAGATTTATTTTTTATTTTCTAATAAAAAAGAAGTAATAAAAATAATATTTTTTTTAACTTATTTATTTGTAAAAAAAAATTGTTAATCTATCATTTTCCCAATTGATTTTTACCTATTTTCTAGATTTAGTTTATGCACGTTTACTATTTGTTTATGTATTTAATATAATCACACTAAGTTTTCACATATATAACAAATAAAGGGTAAGTTATCAAAAATTAACATAATAATATTTACAATTTAACTCATAAATTAAGTTGTCAACAAAAAATTATAAAATTCAAATTCTCAATTCTCTTAACTTAGACTAACACATGAATCCACCATACAAAATACAAAAAAAAAAAAATATTGATTTTGAAAATCTTAATTAATTATGTTCTATCATATATAACACTTAGTTTAAAAGCTCTATAATTATGCGTCATGAACTTCATATATTAGACATTACTATCAGGCTACATGTATGTTTTACATATGTAATAAATTTTCTATAAACTTTCTCACCTACTAAAGTCATAACCCATATGATTTAAACTCAATGATGTTAAAATATGATTCAAAACTGATTGAATTCTTGTTTGTTGCTTTTAAATTATATTTATAAATACTCTTTGTACATCTCATAAGTGATAATATATATTCACCAAATTAAGAGCATTGTTTTAGTAAGTTCAGTGTTTTATTATATTTTTTCCTTTACTCCAACAACTGATATCTAGAGCAAGGTTCAAATGGGGCCTAATGCGTTTTCAACCAACCTTCCTATTCTTAATGGAAAGAATTGGATTTCTGGGGTATCAAGATGTTGCATATATATATATATATATATATATATATATATATATATATATATATATATATATATATAT
>Ga0214542_1009630_pt1 | contig 14803 bp, 6 predicted proteins | sample CNSS1metaG_FD_160096 | JGI IMG/M metagenome (GOLD analysis project Ga0214542, IMG submission 160096) | Root nodule microbial communities from cowpea collected in UCLA plant growth center, Los Angeles, California, USA - CNSS1 | ecosystem: Host-associated > Plants > Roots > Nodule | place: USA... | reverse complement strand
AAAAATATATAAAAAAAGAAAAATCTCTTTATATATTAATATATATATATATATATATATATATATATATATATATATATATTCCAAAAAGCTGTTTTAAACGTAAATCCAAATTATTTCAGTTATATGAAGAAAAATATCAGATTAACCATTTTTCTAAATTTCAAACCCTTTAAAATATTTGTTTCTTATTACTGATTTTTTTTTTTCATATCAACCGTGTTTTGACTGTTTTATTTTTGGTACAATTTCTTTTATTATCCATCATTTATCAGTTAGAAATTTAACGAACAGGTAAAATGAGTAAAAATTAAAAAGTTTAATAGTTAAATGTGAAAAAAAAAACTTAAAATGATTTCAGAAAATAATACAATGTGTAACTAAATTTTAATAATAAATAAACCATCTAAAATGTTACCAAATTTAAGAAAACTATTATCATTATCTTATTTTACATTTTTCTTTTGTTAGAGTGAACCAAATAAGGATATATATATATATATATATATATATATTTCATTTAAATTAATTTATTTTAAACAAACATATTAGTTCAATATTTATAATTAAAATGAATAAATAATTTTATTTATTTAGAAGCACCAATATCATACAAAAGTTTGGGATCTTGATTTTAAGAAACGCTCAACATTATGTATATTTATTCTTAGAAAATAAAAAATATGATAATTTAAAATAAGATGCACGCAAAAATATCTCCTTCAAAATTATTCTCCTAGAATACAATTTTTTCTGTCTTCAAGCAACAACCATAGAAGAGATTCAGAGAATCCGCAATTGAGGCCAAAAGAACAATCGCACTAGTACTCAACTAGATTTTTTTTTTTCGAAATAGACTAACAGGAAAAAAAAAATCACCGAATCAGCCGAACACGTCGTAATTGGTTGTTCTTGTCGCAAATAATGTGGTAGGTCTCGTCAAGTCGCTAGAACGTTACGATTTTTGTCGCGAAATTGTGAATTGCCTCGTGACACATTCGGTTGCAATAGAAAAAATATGTGTTTTTTGGGAAGGAAAAAAACAGTTTTTATTTTAACACACATGTTTGAAAAGATGACGTTGATCTTAATTTGAAATGAAATGATATTTGTTAAGAATCAGAAAAATGAAAATGGTGAGTAGTTAACGGTAATGGTAAATCTAGAAGATTCGTGGGAGCGAATGTTTGGTTTGTTTCGTTGGATAATAGCGGCATAAATGAAACATACGCGGCACGCCGAGACACACAGAGACAAATAAAAGAAGCACTGATTCGATTATTTACCCTTTATCTCTTCGTTTCTCTCGGCCCCTTTCTTAACGCTCACAAACTCAACACCATGATGTGGGAATGGGGCGATTACGAAGACGCCATCCCAGAATCCGACCAACCCGAACCCGAATCCGAACCCGATTCTCATCTCAACTTCGATTTCTTCTCCGCCCTTGCTAAACCCAAGGTGCTGCACATGCTAACATAACTCTTCAAACTTTGTTTTATGATTAGGGGTTGCTTCTGTAACTGCATATTGTGTTGTGTTCTGTGTTGGGGCAGGATTATTACAAGATACTGGAAGTGGATTATGATGCTACGGATGATGATATTCGCTCCAATTACATTCGTCTTGCTCTGGTGTGTTGTGTTGTAAGCGTTTTCCTTTTGTTGGGTTTCCGATTGGGGCTAATGTGGGTGTGGTTGTGCGCGCAGAAGTGGCACCCGGACAAGCAGAAAGACCAGGATTCTACTACCTCGCGATTCCAAGACATAAACGAAGCCTACCAGGGTATGTATATATCTATGTATTTGTTTTTAGGGTTAGGGATAAGGATGCCATCGTTGTTTGTAGCGTTGGAGATTCTATCTTGACTAGGAATAGCGCCATATTATAATATATATACAAGTGGGTGCAATGGTAGTTTTCTGAATCAGTTTTAAGAGGTTGAAACTTAAGAGTGTATTCTAGTTAAGTTCTTTAGGGTTATTATATCACTGCATTAGTTTATGCATAAGTTTGTCGATGTTTATTTGTTTTAACTTTTTTTCTACAATGACTTTTAATTGTTTTTTCACCTAGAAGTGTTCATGAAGAAAAATTTCTAAACAGATCCTTTTTGTCTTTTCCCATACTAATAATGTTTCGGGAACTGTTTCTGTTTTGTTTAATTTGTGCCTATTAATGTATTGAGCTGGAAGTGCTGCTTAAATATGATGCTCGTATACTCTAAGGGAATGAAATAGTCAATTGTTTGGCATCGGGGTGGTGTTTTGTGTGATAATGTCTGAAAGGTGTGCTTGTTGTTATGAATTTTAGAAATACAAGGGATGAAAAACTTGAGCAAGCTTACTTATGGTTGTTGTTCTGAATGTTGGGTTCTGAAGTGTCACCATTGTAGTGGATGAGAAGTTGTGCGACAGACAATAATATTATAAGTGAATGAGCGTGTGTATAGTGGAAGGTTGGAGTTACACCTATTGAGGATTAGATGACTAAATCTTGCCCGTGGTGGTTTGACTTTGACCTAAATGGTGTGTCTGAAAAATTTGTCATAGCACAATGACGTTATATGGCTATCCTTGTTGCTGGAGGGGTAGATGAGTCAAGCTGAGCACTATAATAAGCTCAAGCTTGACATGCTCAAGAAAATATGTTAGTCTAGCTTGGCTTTATTTCTTTGAAGAAGCCAGATGTAAATCTTGAGTTTGATTGGCGCTGTTATAATATCTAGCCTTCTAGAAGATATGCAATCAATCATGCTTTTAACTAGCATGGTTCATTCTACTGAGTTTATTTTCTGTCTGTTATAAGCTTAAATTGAGAGGGAAGGTTCCCAAATCTGGCTCCAGTTTCATCTTATCTCCCCTAATTTGCTCAATTCCTATATACTTGTTTTGGAAACTTCCTCCTTTTAACTGGAAAGCATACTAGTGCTTTGAAGTTTGAAACTTATAAATGCATTTTCAATGTACCCTACCACTTGATTATTACCACATCTAGATTTGATATAGTTAGTTTTTATACAATGTGATGGTGATGTAGATGATTCAAATCCTAGAAATCCACTAATGGGGTTTGGGCTGCATACATGTACTATCTCCAAACTCCATTTGGTGCAGTGAGCCACCCTTCTAAAACTTTCGAATTTGTGTGTCACTCTTTAGGTTTGTTAAAGTGATGCTTGTTGTCAAGGATTTTGGCTTGTAATCAGGGATGCCTGTTAGATTAACAATTAACCAACCAACCTGGCCATTGCTTATAGTCTAATAATAGACACATGATCGATAGGGAAGAGGGTCCATTGATGCCTGAGAAGATAGATCATGGTTGAAACAGAAGCTGGTGAACGGTTCAATAAATATGATATTACTGTTTTGGTCTAATTCCCCTATCTAAATCTAATGAGATCTTAATATTTGCTGATTATATACTTCACTTCTCTATTATCTGTGTACCTTTATTTCTATCATCTGAGAAGATGGTATTGTATGAGTTCTGTCAAGTTATAATCTAACACCTATTTAGCTTTTTGCACAGTTTTGAGTGATCCAGTCAAAAGGAGGGATTATGACATAAACGGAATGCGTTATGAATATGATTACAATATCATTGTAAGCAATGTTTGTCTTCATCAGACAGGAGTTGTGTTTTGAAAAATGTTTTATTTTCAAGGAATAACTGTGTTTCATTTGACATTTTTTGATGTAGGATTATCTTAATCGTTACAAGGGCCTTATCTTGACTTGCAATGGCCTTGGCATAAAGCATTCGATATGGTAAACAAAAACAACATGACAGATAGCCTTCCAGTGCATCTAGGACAGTTTTTTAGGAGTACCTGGCACTGCATGCCATGCTTAGTATTGAAGATATCTGATTATGATGTCCTGCAGAGAGTTTCATGCTTTTTTGTATAAAAAAAATGGACAAAATGGAACTTCTACCTGTTGTAATTTGGAATGCTCTCGCTTCCTTCTTTCATACTTATGCTTAAATCATCTCAAAATGCTTCAAGATGCATAATTTGAATTTAATTCTAACATTGGTTCGACTAAACTAAAATTCACCAGGCGAATTCGAGTGAACTGAACAACAATTAAGTATTTTTAAAATTTAGTTTAAGTTATTTAATTTAGCAATAGTTCAGTTATTATCAACTTAGTGTGCAGTGCAATTTTTTATGTATTTAGTATGGTCCAGTTTATGTTTTGTAACAACCATGCTCATTTTGCTGTTTTGTTTATTCTTTATCTTTTGACCAAAAGAAAATGTAACTTTTGAGATTTGCAAGATTTTTTCGTTTTATAACATGGAAGAGAAAAAAACTGAGAAAAGTTTTTTTTATACTCAATTTAACATAATCATACTTATTATGATCAAAATAGTTAATATCTAAGTTTGTATGTGTGTTACATACATAACACAAGTTAAATCTAATTTATTACGTATTAAAAAAATAAGATAGTAGCAAAATTACTAAATTATCGATTTTTTTATTCATATATACATATTTATAATTATTTAGTATTTTCTTTATTATTTAGTCTGCCATAATATAGGTTCAAATTCCACAACATTTAATTTGTTTTAACTTTTTGTATTTATGATTTATTATTTTAACAATAATATTAATTATAATCTATTACATATTAAAAAAATAAGATACTAATTTAATAAAAAAATAATAACAAATTGTAAGATAATATACTAATAAATCTTTATTTTATACAATTTATCTTGAAAAGATACCTCTAGATCGAAGAAAATTTAATATTGACGGAGACTATTCACTCTCAATAAGTATATCATGCTATTTGATTGTTTCAATGAGAATGAAACAGACATTTGTCTCTATTTTATATATATATATATATATATATATATATATATATATGGTCTCGCTAATCAGTGCTCTAAAGGTACTGGTTAAGGATAATTAATATACATTGCATCTTGCAACATAGATAAGTGTAATATTAAATAAAACCTGATCTAATAACCATTAATGTAACTTTATTTTCTTTAAAAGACAAAAATGCTCATAAATATTGTACATGTGTATTTAATATTTTATTTAATGTCCACAAATAAAATTTAAAAACTAATTAAATAATAAAATAACTATATTTTAATGTTGCTAAAAATTAGATATAAAAAAATTTAAATTAACAAAAAGCCAACAAAAAAAATAGTGTTAAACATCTAAAACTTAAAAAAAAAATAACATAAGAAAGTATAAATTAACAGAAAAACCAACAAAAAAAATAGTGTTAAACATCTAAAAATGTTACAAAAAAGGAATAATTAAAGTGTCAATTTAAGACTTAATTGTTTTTTTTTCTTTTTAGTAGAGACATTAAAAATTTCAAAATCTTGTTTATAACCATAAGTTATTGTCTACACATTTAAAAGGGTATTTTTGTCTTTATAAAATTGATTATGTGCATTTATATTATTTTAATTACTGCATTTAATTATTTCAACTTTCAATGTAAAAATGATGATATCAAAGCACATTTATTATCCCTTAACCGGTGCCCTTAGGGCACTGGTTAACATTCTCTTAATTATATATATATATATATATATATATATATATATATATTTTTTTTATTAATAGTAGTAAAAATATAGGGGTTATCAAGCTTGTATATCCATATCTATTTTATAATAATAAAACATTATTTTTTATAAAACTAATATTGCAATAATTGTTTTTTACTGAGTAAAACATTTGTATATTTATATATGTAGTTATCAAATATTTCAATTTGATAAATTGTTGCAAATATCTTATAAAACAACTTTAAAATTTTCATTAGGACTATTTATTATGGATGATTTCTTGTAAATCATAAAGATTGAAAAACTGGTTAATGAAGGGTAAAGGGGTAAGAAAATGTGCACATGAAAAACAATTGTAAATCTTATTATTAATTGTCGTGAATAGTATTATTTATATGATTTTTAATATATAATTTAATTATTTTAATGGTTGAATAATTATAATTATAAAATAATTAAACAACAAACGAACTCAAAAACGATAGATCTAAGGGTTTTGAAAATTGAAGACTTTTTAGTTTTTTTATTTCTTTGATAAATCTTTTATTCTATTACTATTATTTGTATCGTATGTGATTGATGTATTAGAATTTGTTAACATCGTATCATATTCACGTTATATCTTCTAGTATAATTTTTTTTTATTAAATAAACTTTTAGAAATAGTTAAAGCATATTAATCTATTATAACGCAATCACTATATTGTAAATCATAAAAGTGACATGTTTACAAATAAATAACTATTTTATTTCATTACTTAATATAATTAATAATTAATTACCTGAAACTTATCCACTAAAATAATTAATTAGACTAGTTAGACATCAATTTGGTATGAAAATGTAACACTCCAAGTATTAATAATATTAATATGTAACCCCAATGATAATTTAAATAAAATAAAATGTGTTCATTGTAAGTCCCCTTTTCCTTTTCAGTTGAGTTTGGGGCCTAGCCTTCGTGGGTCTAAGGCCGGTCCAATAAGGGGACCCAATACCCTTGTCAGCCCCTAATCCCTTCATTCTGTTCCATTTTCAGAAAAACAGCTCCTTGTTCCCTTTCCTCGTCTAGTGTAAGAGCTCTGCTAGGGCATAGAGGTTCTCCTCTTGTTTCGTGATAGCAAAGGACTTTGTACTTCCGGGTAAGTCGAACTCCAACCTTGTCCTTCTCTTTCACCAGTTCAGAGGTTAATAGTTTTGTCTTGGGTTCTCCCTAGCACCCTTTCTCAACTCTGTGTGGGTCTGTTTTCAGCTCCGTACCCTGCTCCTGTGCTCCACTACTTTTCTTGGGTCGCTACTCTCTTCTGCTAGCGTTTAACAAGGTAAGGGAAGCTAGATTCATTGGTTTTAAATCACTATTTGGCTGTTTTTGGTCGTTGTATGTTTTTATGCGTGCGTGGTGTGCTTTTGTTGAATGAAATGGAGTTGCATGTGAATTTGGGAGTGGATCTGAGCTGTTTCCGCCATTGCATGTGGGATGACAGTGGTGAACTCTGCTATTCTCGCCCAAGCGAGCTCGTCTCGCCTAGGCGAGAGTATCAGGATGCTCACCCTGGTTCTGCCTCGAGCACTCGCCCAGGCGAGGGGCTGCATTTTGAGCGACAGGCCAGCTCGCTCAGGCGAGACAGCGTCGCCTGAGCGAGAGATCGTGAATCCTCCAATGACCCACTGTTGTAGGCTCGCCTAAGCGAGAGCCAGTCGCCTGAGCGAGACAACTTCTCTCGCCTGGGCGACAACTCCTAGCTTGAGCGAGGCTACTGCAGCGGGTGGTTCCAAATCTGTTTTCCTCTTTGTTTGATGGGTGAATTGTGTGATTTATTTATTTACCCCTTTCTTTCAAAACCTAGAGCATGTGAATATATATATATGGTTGCTTGAATCTTATGAACTAAAAGTTGGTATGTTGGCATGAATAACACATGAATTTTGTTTGGTTGGTTGGTTGAGAACTTGCATGAGGATTGGATGTTCTAAATAAAGGTGGTGGACATGGTATGAAACATAAATTTGGTGTGTTAGGCGTAATTCCATGAGTCTCGTGGGAAGACTTTATGGTGGCGTGTAGTGTATATATTAAGATAAGGATTCAAGTAAGGATCGCATCCCGAAACTCTAAAGGGGTCAGTGAGTCTCAAGTAGAGCAAACTGACCCAAGTGGTGAGAGTAGCGGGAGGCCCTAGTCTTTGGCAGGATAATGGCCTTAGACGCTTAAAGGCTAACCTTGTGCGTGGTAGGGTGAAACCCATTGGCAATGGCTCTGCAGAGCAGTAGAGGCCACCACAAGTGCAAGCGTCCGGTGAATCCGATCTTAATATATTTATCCGGATAATTGAGTCATAGTGTCTTGCTTGTTTGCCATAACATGACTTATGTGTCTCTGTGTTGTATGCCTGTGAATGTTTATGCACTTATTCTTTTACGCTATGGTAAGTTTCATGTTACACTAGCTTACCCTTGCATTTCTGTTTCGTGTTCCTGTTGTGTTTTCTCTTTTGCGATGATCACCCTTGGTGGGAGCAGATGGAGGAAATTCTGGGAGTAGGCCTGGTGGTAACAGTGCAGCCTAGTGGGCTCGTTGATATGTCTTACGAAGAGGTTCTATGGCCCTAGTGTCTTGTAATTCCATGCTCTTAGAGCATTTTTTTTGTGGAACTGTTAACTTTCTCTTTAGTTGTTTATGGCATAGTGGTATGCCCACTTTTGTTTTCACAAATACAAAATTCTGGATGACTGTAATAGTTACCTTTCCTACGTTTTATGTTCATCTGAGTGCTTCTCGTTATTATAATTGTGTGATATTTTATGTAGTAGTGTAATCTATTAAAAATGGGATGTCACACTCATTACATAAAATACATAAAAGATATGTTTTATAAAAAGTAGTTAGAAACTTATTTTAGTTATTACGTAAAACATATATGTTTTATAAAATATAATTAGAAATGTAAATGAGTTTTCAATCACTTAAAATTTTTACCATTTTAGTGTAATTTCACTGTAAAATTACAAAATGATGTAATTTTAAAATAATTTCAAAAAATAAACAAAGAAGTCATGTTATATTAAAACGATTTCACTACTGATAAGTTAAAGTCGTCTCATAAATTTTTATAAGTTGAAGATGTCATTACACTTTTAAGATAACTTATATTAAATTTAATCAATAATCAAAAGTAAAATCGTCTGATGTTGTGAAATATGACACTTTAATATATATATATATATATATATATATGGTTAAATATATTTTTGGACCTTAAATTTTCAGTTAAATTTGGAATTAGTCTCTCTTTGAAACTTTGAAAATTAATTTAGTCCTTCATTTTTAGAGATATGTAAATTTGGCTCTTTTAATCAAAATATTTTAGGTTTATTTGACGTTTTAAACACTTTTCTTAGCTAATATTGAGATGGAGATGTGTTAAACAGTGTAAACCATTCAAATGCTATTATTTAAAATGCATTTGAAATGTCAAATAAATTTAATAAAATTTTATTAAAGGTACTAAATTCACATATTTTTAAAGTTGAAAGACTAAATTGAATAAAGGTTTCCAAGAGGGACTAAAGACTAATTTCAAGTTTGACAGATAAAAAAGAGACAAAAACATATTTAACACACACATATATATATATATATTTATATATATATATATATATATATATATATATATATATATATATATTCACTTTATATCTTCTAGTATAATTTAATTTTTTTCATTAAATAAACCTTTAGAAATAGTTAAAGCATATTAATCTATTATAACACAATCACTATAATGTAAATCCTAAAAGTGATATGTTTACAAATAAATAACTATTTTATTTCATTACTTAATTAATATATAAGGGTTATCAATTAATAATTAATTACCTCACACTTATCCACTAAAATAATTAATTAGACTAGTTAGACATCAACTTTGTATGAAAATGTAACACTCCAAGTATTAATAGTATTAATCTGTAACCCAAATGATAATTTAAATAAAATAAAATGCGTTCATTAACTAAAAGATATGTTTTATAAAAAGTAGTCAGAAAATTATTTTAGTTATTACGTAAAACATATATCTTTTATAAAAGATAATTAGAAATGTAAATGAGTTTTCAATCCCTTCCTCAAAAAATTTATCATTTTAGTGTTATTTTACCGTAAAATTACAAAAATAATATATTTTTAAAATAATTTCAACAAAAATTAAAAATCGTGTCATATTAAAACGATTTCATGTCAAAAACTTTTATAAAATAATTTAAATTTAATTTAATCATGAATACAAAATAAAGTCATGTCGTGAAATATGATATATATATATATATATATATATATATATATATATAAAATAAAAAAGATAATTTAATTTTTATTTAAATAATAATTATTTATATAATAATTAATATATTACATAATAGAAATAAAAATTATTTTAATTAAACTAATAATAAATAATTTATGATATAAAAAGTATTATCATAATGCAAAAGAGATAAGATAAAAGAGATGAAGAAAAAAAAAACAAAAATACTGTAGAAAAGCATAAAAAAAAATTGTTTCTTTTGAAGAAGATAAGAAAAAATATTTCATTTTAAATAAAATAAAATATCTTTTCCAAGTCAATTGAAAAAAAAAAATTAACCAATTAGTTTAGATTACAATTCATATCTGACATGTACATGATTATGATGATGGCAGTCTAAAAACAAAATAGAATTCAATTCTCCCAACTCTGAATACGATTTTTTTCTTTAGGAAAATATTTTCACAATTATTAAAAATTTATTTTGAAAATATTGTATAACTTATTAAAGTAAATTAATTCATATTATTTAAAATTTGTACTATTTTATTTAGTTAAAAGTATTAAATTAATTTATTAGATTAAATAAATTTCAAAATTAATTATATTTATTAAATTACGGCAACGTTAAGAAAATTAATAGATGTAACATATTAATGTTAACGTTTAATTCAATAACTTAAATTATTAACAATAAACATATATTTATATTATTATTAATGTTATAATATAAATAATAATTTAATTTTTATTAATTAAAAATTATTATCTATAACAATATATAAAGAAGATTCCTCTTTTTGTGTTCACTTTTCATTTTTTAATTTTACCCTTAATTAATATTTTAAAAATTAATTATTTTATAATTAGTTTAATTTTAACCGTTTTTTTTTATTTTGACCGTTATTCTTAAAAATCTTTTTTTAACAATTATTTTATTTAATAACTATTTTAAAATTTATTATATACATTTTAAAAATAAATATTATTAATTTTATAAAAATTAAAAAATACGGATACACAGACAAGACAACGTCTGTGTATTCGCTAAGTGAGTTCAACGAAAGAGAATTTTTATTCTTTTATCACTCTCTCCGTTTATCCATTTACTCTCTTTTTTTTTTTGTTTCTTTTTTTCTATATTGTCTCTAAATTTTTTCATCAAAAACATCGTGTTTTAATCTGCTGACACCACTTATGCAGAAGTACCTTTTTTATAACAACGTTTATAAAAAAAAAAAAGGCCACAGTCTCATAATAAAAAACAATATATTATATAGGTCCAAATTAGGAGGGATGTAAAATATACCCGAAATTCTCCTGTTATATGGGTTGGAACGTGACCCAATATGACATTGATGTTGGGCTATTACGTTGGATGTAAGGGTCTTTCTTTCTGCGCCACTTTTTTCTTCCTGCACCCCTATATTAACATCCCATTTTATCCTTAAAAATTTATAAAAAAAAAAAAGAGAAATTAACCTTCAGGTCATCTTCCCCAAACCTTGTTCGATGGAGGTGGCGTGGGATGATTAGGGGTTTTAAGTAGGTTTCAGATTGCGTAATTCGAAATATATTACCAAATCCGAAAATATGTCTTAGATGCAACATCCTGAAACATTTTTGTATGCATACACTCCAAAATGAGTAATCTCAAATATACTTTCAAGAGAGACATTTCAAATTGAATATTTTGAAAAAAAAATATACTTTTCAGAATATACAATTCAAAATGTAATCTTAGATTTGAAAGTATATTTCGGATTGTTCAATCTGGAAAAAATTATTTGTTGATAAATGTGTAATGTGTAATTTGAGAACATTAAATGTTAAGGGATTTTGTGTCCTTGTACGAATGGATTAACCTTTTCATAACTATTCTAGGCTCTGATACCATTGTTATGAAAAGGTTAACCTATTCGTACAAGGACACAAAATCTCTTAACATTAAAACCATGTTATAATTGATGGATTCTTTGGTTTTGTTAGTTGGGGACCAACACAAACTTTCTCTCGTGAAGGCCATGTTATAATTGATGAGGACTTTAAGCTTCTCACCGATTTATTATAGTCCAATGAAAAAGGTTTACCAACTAATTTGATAGAAAAACGTTGTACAACACAAACTTTCTCTCGTGAAGGCCATGTTATAATTGATGAGGACTTTAAGCTTCTCACTGATTTATTATAGTCCAATGAAAAAGGTTTACCAACTAATTTGATAGAAAAACGTTGTACACTTGTTAAAGAAATGCTTTCCTTCTCGCAAGGATACATCAGCTTATCATGGAAATGTATAATTCTTCAACCAAATCCCACTTGCCATTGCCCACCATATATGGTCAATGGAGGCTAGGAGAACCAAACACTCTTCTTCGAGTTGTGTCATAAAAATGATGAAACAAATGCCTAAAATCCTTGATGACTACATTTCATGACTTCTAGAAAACGCTTTCAGCTTCATCAACCATCGTTCGGAGCTCAACGTCGAAGATTCCATGGCACCGGATGCGAAACGTGTCAAACTCCCTAGCAGACCACAACATCAGGTCGATGAACCCAGTGGCAGCGATTGGAAGTCGATCTTTGTTGGCATTGACAAAAGCTGGTAGCGTCAACTTCAGAAGAGGTAGCGACTTCTATAGGAACTGGCTGAAGGTCTCACTTGCAACGAAGGACGTCCCTCTCCGAATCGGGATCGGTGATATTAGTGGTGTTGGAATCTGGCTGTTGCAGGAAATCACATCTTCCATGTGTCATTCATTCTCTTTATTATGATGCAATTATGCAAGAAGGGATGCTTTACTATTAGTTTAACATTGTTCTGGTTATGTATATAGTTGTGTTTTGTTAGCCTAGTTAGATTAGTTAGGGTTTTGTTAGGTTTTCTGCTTCCTTTATCTTTTGTCCCCTTTTTATAAGTGACATTTTCTCAATCAATAACAGATATTTTATTGTTTCTGTAATATGGTATCAGTAGACCAATAATTCTCTCTATTTCCTTTTTGGGTCTTCCTTTTCTTTGTTGTTTGCCCTTCTTTATGTTCTTGTGTTCTTCCATGGCTTCCACTACCATCAACAATACCTCCAACACCATCATCAAGGAACCCCATCAAGATCCTTCCCATTCCCTTTTCTTACACCATTCGGATGGACCTAGTCTTCTTACTTCTAAATCGTTAGATCACAAAAATTACATCACCTGGAGCCATGCGATAAGGGTTACTCTCTCGGTCAAGAGCAACCTTATACTCATCAATGGAACCTTTATCACACCTTCGGACAATGATCCTTTGTTCGCTGCTTGGTCACGGGCAAATGATATCATCATCTCATGGTTATACAACTCCATTTTGAAAGAGAGTGCCACAAGCATCATCTTCACTTCCATCGCTCATGAGATCTGGGGAGATCTTCAAACTCATTTCTCTCTCAAAAATGGCCTTCACATTTTTCAACTCTAGCGTCAACTCATATTATCACTGTTACAATGTCATTCATGATTCTACCACTGTATACCCTATTTAAAATTATGTTAACTATTCCAAGTTGTCCACTCCCTACACACACTACATTTGTCAAATTTTTTAAAATTATGAGCCTCAAACTTATAAGCAAGCCATTCAGTTTCCTCATTGGCGAAAAGCCATTGAAGATGAACTTACTCCTATGGATTTGAATAACACATGGTCTATCACCCATCTTCCTATTGGTAAGAAACCTATAAGTTGCAAATGGTTGTTTAAACTTAAACTTCACTATAATGACACTATAACTAAACATAAAGAAAAGTTAGTTGCTTATGGGTTAACACAACAATATGGCACTGATTTTCATGAAGCTTTTTGTCCTATTGCCAAAATTATTACCCTGCATATTCTTTTATTCGTTGTTGCATCTCATAATTGACATTTAACTCAACTTGAAATTAATAATGCTTTTATAAAAGACAATCTTAATGAAAAGATTTTCATGAATATTCCTCCTAGTTACACTCATAATTTTACCACAACCTCTACTGCTCCTTTGATTTGTTGTCTTTATAAATCAATATATGGTTTAAAACAAGTCTTAGACAGTTGGTTTCATAAATTTCGTGGTACTCTTGTTTCTTTTAGTTTTTATCAATCTAAACATGAATATTCTCTTTTTACCAAAGGCAATGGTAATATTTTTGTTGCTCTTTTTGTTTACATAGATGATATCATTATTGTTGGCCCAAACATGGATTGTATGCATTTTGTTTATCATCATCTACAAAACACTTTCAAATTAAAAGATCTTAATGATTTAAAATTATTTCTTGGAATTGAACTTTCCAAATCTAAAAATGGTATTTTTATGTGTCAATGCCTTAATATTTTATCCTTAGTTGAAGATTGTGGGATGCTTGCTTGTAAATCATTTATTGTTCATATGCTTCCCAATTTGCATTTACATAATACTTCAAACACTCCTATTGATAATCCTTCTATTTAGAGACGTCTCATTGGAAAATTGTTATATCTGATTATTTTACTTCTTCATATTTCTTATACTAAATTAAACCAATTTCTTCAACCCCATTTTGTACACATAGAGGCTGTTACTATTTTTCTAAGATATATGAAGCACACAACTGGACAAGGTATTTTGTTTAAATCTACATCTGATTGTAATATTTATGCTGCTTAAGTTGATGTTGATTGGGGCTCATGTATGGACACTCATTTCTCAATCACTAGATTCTACATTTTCCTAGAAAACTCTTTAGTCTCCTAGAAAACCAAGAGACAAAAGACAATCAATGAATCTTCTGCATGTTGGGTAATGGGCTCCCTTCCTATGTGGAGAAAAGGCCCAAAATTTGAGAAGCCCATGTCTCACTTAAACCTAGTGGAGAGGAGGCTATAAAATAAAGAGAGAGGCAGAACAATAGAGTAAGAATACACTGAAAG
>Ga0214542_1009629_pt1 | contig 14804 bp, 7 predicted proteins | sample CNSS1metaG_FD_160096 | JGI IMG/M metagenome (GOLD analysis project Ga0214542, IMG submission 160096) | Root nodule microbial communities from cowpea collected in UCLA plant growth center, Los Angeles, California, USA - CNSS1 | ecosystem: Host-associated > Plants > Roots > Nodule | place: USA... | reverse complement strand
AAAATAAAAGTTCTAAGGAGAAGGAAAATTGTTGTCAACTTGCCATGTATGTTACTGTCACATGCCTCTCCCATGTATGTATATATATATATATATATATATATATATATATATATATATATATATGTTTATTTTGTTAGCTCACCCTATCTGCTTGTGTTTGGCGATGATCGTGTATGCGGTACACGGGAGTAGATGATGTTGCAGGTGGATCTGGTGAGGCTTAGCAGCGGAGCGGGGAAAACTCATGGGAACAATTTTATAGAGTTTTATCATTTATGGTTTTGAAATAAAGATGTAATCTATTGTGAGACTATTTTGGTATTTTATTGAATTTTGAGAAGATTTGAACTTAGAGTTATCTTTATTATGAAATAAATTATTTGAAATTTCCCGCGTTTTTGGGAAATGGATTTATAATAAATGTGATTTTATTTTCTTATTTTTATTTTATTATTTAAACATGTAATATCCGATCGGGATGTTACACAAGTGGTCATCTTGAGACAAACTATAAATGAGAATGTCATCAAAGTACAGCACAACAAACTTTCCTAAAAACTCTCTAAGAACATGATGCATGAGTCTCATGAAAGTACAAGGTGCATTGGTCAAGCCAAAAGTCATGACTAACCACTTATATAATTCTAACTTAGTCTTGAAAGAGGTTTTCCATTCATCACCTTCTTTAATTCTAATTTGATTGTACCCACTCTTCAAGTCTATTTTGGAGAATATGGTTGCACCATGAAACTCATCAATTAAATCATCTAATCTAGGAATGGGATGCCTATACTTGATGGTTATGTTGTTGATAGCCCTATAATCTATACACATTCTCCATGTTCTATCCTTTTTGGGGACAAGAATCACGGGCATTGCATAAGGACTCATGCTATGTTACACCCACCGCTTTTCTAACAACTCATTCACTTGTTTTTGGATTTCCTTAGCCTCCTCGGGACTAGTCCTAATGGCTGGCTTATTAGGCAAAGATGAGCCTTGTATAAAATCCATTTGGTGTTCTATACCTCTTAGGGGTGGGAGACCCTTTGGAGGTTCTTGAAACACATCTTGGAACTCATCTAGGACTAATAACAAGTCTTTGGGACGTCTAGAGGGAGGGCTTTGGAAGGAGGGGGAAGATTCACTAGAATAAACTAAGAAAAGAGGATTTTGGGCAAGCATTACCTTCTTCACCCCTTTGAGGGAGATCATGCTCTTCTTGGCCTCTTTGCCATGCCCTTGCGCCTTCTTTTGTGCCTTCTCTTCTTTTCTTTTCTTTAACATTTGAATTTGCTCCTCATTGACTTCTCTTGGTGAGAGAGGTAATAATGTATTCTTTTTGCCTTAGAAGTTAAAGGAAAACTTGTTGGCATGGCCATCATGAAAAGCTTTTTTATCAAGTTGCCATGGCCTTCCTAGTAAAATATGAGTTGCTTCCATGGGCACTAAGTCGCATAATACCTCAACTTTGATCTCACCTTCCTCACCAAGGCTTGGCATGAGGGATGGTTTTCAAGCCAAGCTTGTCCACAACCCTTGTGCTAGCCACATTGACACAACTTCCACTATCAATTATGAGAGACCAAGTTTTGTTGTTGATTTGGCACCTTGAGTGAAAAATATTTTCTCTTTGGTTTTCAAATTCTTTAGGCACTTGGCCTAGCATGCGCCTAACCACCAACAAACCTCCTTCATTGGGTTTGATTTCATCCTCACTTGAAGATTGGGAAGAAGTGTGGGAGGAAGAACTTTTTGGGGAGGGGGGAGAAGAATGTTCACTTTCAACCTCTCCTTTTGGGTTCAAGATCATGTTCCTTTTTGTTGGGCAATTTGAAGCAATATGACCATATCCCAAACACTTAAAATTTTTTATAGAACTAGTTCTTGAACCTTGGGAAGAGTTTGCATTTTCATGGGAGATTCTACACGCATTTGACCTAGGTGGGTGGTCATTGGAAAAAGGTTTCTCATATTTTCTTTCTTTTCCTTTCCAAGTCCTAGAGTAGTAGTCATTGTAAGGAGTACTCTTCTTGGCCTCTTGTTTCTTTTTCAATTGACTTTCAACTTTTAGGGCCAAGTGTAAAACTTTGTCAAGAGTAGAGTACTCATACAACTCAACTACTTCTTGAACTTCTCTTCTAAGACCACTCACAAATCTAGCTATCTTGATAAAACACAAGCACATTAAACTAGCCACTTTAACTTTTTTAGTCTAGAACTTCTAAATTTGAGGTTTTCTACACCAGATATATTAAATTAACTATGATTGAGACTCTTGGATTTGTATAGTTGGGGATTTGGGATTTGGACATAGTTCATACTTTGCATGATTGGGACTCTTTACGAGAGTGAAAGGATTACAATGATGTCATTTGTAAAATAGATTTTCTATTATTCAGCCAATATGGATTTTAAAATTGAGTATAACTAGATCAGAGAATTGCATTTTCTCACAAATTCTCTCTAGAAGTCATTACATTGTTGTTTTCAAGTATTTAATTGTCCCATAAGATTAGTTTCAACCACTCTTTTATTTGAATTAAAGGAATCTTCACATGACTTCGTAAGTTTAGTTTCAAATTAGCTTCTTCGTTGTTGTATCATGATATCATGCTTAGTTAACAAAACATTTTCATCTCTATTATTGTATTTTACTCTTTTTCTCTTCTTAGGCATGTTTGTATATAAATCTCCCCATCTTTTGTGCCTAAAGATCGATACCATCTCACAACCTTCAACATTCGTTTTCTTTATCTTAGCTTTATTTTTTTGCATGATTTTAGCCCTTCCAAAAGCAGTGTTGTCTGTTCTTTTATATAACAACTTGGAGTACACATTTCATCTTATAACAAGCAGAACAATTTAGCCAACAAAGGTGTAGAAATTGAGAAGATTATACCTATGGATGTTATTGCTCTTGGACTTGCCATCCCGGGCTAATATCAAGTGGTGACTCAGAATAATTGGACAAGAATGAAGATGATTAAGCTAAACACTAATGAAAAAAATCATCTGTTGTGTAATTCAGTGTATATTCTTATTTAATTATCACGTCATCTATATTTATTCATATTTATGCATGTGTTTGGCCTTTGACTTTCTTAGTATTTTAAGATTACTTTTGCTACATTTGTTCTTGGATAACTCTTAAAGGATTATTGGAATGCCAATTGAATTAGAAAAGGGAGAAATTATCAATATCATTAAGTTGCATAGGATTGGACAAATTTATTGCTTTCAATAGCTTGTTTGAGAATTATTTGGAAATTGAAATTACAGGAAATTCACAGTTATGCTTAGCATTTCTTAAAATTGGATAAATTTGAGTTTCAAGAGCATTGTATGTTCTGTTACACATTTAAACTCAAAGATGAGAAGTATAAATTTTGTTATCTTTGATTCTTTGTATTCTGATGCAGAAAGCACAACGTACCTATCAAAAGGATAAAGCGAAATTCGAGGAAGCCAGGGATTCACTTGAATTGAACGCCCAAGGCTATCAAAAAAGAATAAAGCGAAATTGGGGAAGTCATAGAATCATTTGAACTGGATGCCTAAGGATGTTATTTATTTTGTCTCGTCAATGTTGCCATTGAGAAACATTGTCTTGACATCCATTTGATGAAGTTGAAAATCATAATGTGGAACAAGATCCATGATTGTCTTAAAAGAGTATTCCGGTGAGACTCGAGAGAAAGTCTCTTTAAATTCAATCAGTTCCTTTTGGGTATAGCCTTTCACCATAAGATAAGCCTTATACCTCCACATTTCCTTTGGAATCCCATTTGATCTTAAATATCCATTTACAACAAATAGGTTTCACATATTTAGGTAATGGGAAAAGTCCTAAACCTTGTTGTCTTGCATGGACTTATAATCCTCATTCATTACTCCAATCCAATTTTTTTTAGTTGGAATCATGCATGGCTTGATAAAATGTGACTAGGTCATCTTTCATCATGACATTATTTTCCTCATTTTCATGGAGAAATACCACATAGTCATATGGTATAACACTTTTCTTTTCTCTCATGGATCTCCGCAAAGGTATTACTTCATGAAGCATAGGTTCTTGAGGATCTTGAGTTTGTTCTTCATAAACGACCAAATTATCTTCAATAGGAGATTCAGTAACAATATCTTTTAGAGGTTCTGAACTTGCTTTATGAAAAGCATCTATATGAATCAAATGTGGAATTACTAATTTTTCTTCTAAGACAAAATCTCTAGCCTTATTCTTTCCCCCAAACTGCATATTCTCAAAGAATGTGACACTTTCCGTCTCAAAAATTGTCTTTAATTTGGGATGATAAAATTCATAGTCCCTGACTCTTTCACAATAACCAATAAAGTAGTTGTTCACACTAGGCTTTCATCTAACCCAAAGCTCATAAGGTGTTTTGGCAGCTACATTGGTTGGCACTCTATTTAAAATGTAAGTTGCAGTCTTTAGTTCCTTTCCACAGGGTGACTCTGCAAATATGGAATGACAAATTGTGTTCCTTACCATATCCTTGAGAGTCTGGATTTGTCTTTCAGCCACAACATTCATGCTAGGAGACCTTGACATTGTGTATTGTGGGATGATTCCACATTCCTCTAAGTACTTGGCGAAAGGTCCTAGACGTTGTTCACCTGAACCATCATATTTGTCATAGTGATCACAACCATGATCACACTTGACACTATCAATTCGTTTGTTGATTTGATTCTCAACTTCAGCCTTAAATGATTTGAATACGTCCAAAGATTGAGATTTTTCATGTATAAGATATAAGTGTGCATATTTAGAGTAATAATCTATGAATGATATAAAATATTGTTGACCATTCCATGTAGGCATAGAGAATGGCCCACAAATGTTCGTATGTATCAATTCTAAGACGTTTGTAGCTTTATATGAATCAATTTTTTTGATTTGGTTTGTTTACCTTTAACACATTCAACACTAACATGAAAGTTTATGAAGTCAATGAAATCTAATATCTCATTTGACATAAGTCATTCAACACTTTTTTTAGAGATGTGACCTAGACACTTGTGCCATAATGCTTTAGAGCTAGTATTGTCAATTTTTGATAATGTTGTCGTTAAGCGATCAAATTACCACTACTTAACTTTAGCAACTTCAATATTACCAAGTTAATAGTGAATAAACTAGTTAGGGTTCAGCTAACCCTGAGTCGTCTCTCAATGAATACGAAATTGATTTCAAATATTTGAGTTTTATAAAAATCCATCCTAAATGCAATTAAAACTAGTAACTAAAAAAATATGGGGTTTTGATATGCAAAGAATGAGTGTCACACAAATAAAAGATTGTAAACACGATAATAGAAAATAGGTCAATTCCACTACTTTTTCAAAATAGGATTCTTCATCGATTATCTAGAGATTATTGTTAAATTAATTATTGTTGTTGATTTACAAATCAATCAATGTAAAGTCTCAATTCATTTGTTGGCATTCTCACTTTTAATCAAAGTACAGTCTCAATTAAAAGTGAGAATTTTTAGATTATCCATAGTAATTTCAACCAAAGTACAGTCTCAATTAAATTTTACTATGCCTAATCATGTTTATTCCTTTGTTTCCTCACTAAATAGAAAACTTAATTAATGAAAGTAAAGTCTTTACTAATTTTAGTTAAAGTGATTACCTTTAATCAAAGTACAGTCTCAATTATTGGCAAAAACTTATTTAATCAAATGAAAGTTTTTAAATAAAATCAAAGTAAAGTCTCAATTGAATTTTAAAAACCTTTTAACTCATATGATTAGCGTGCGTGTAGATTTAAAATCATTACTTTCTATTCAATTAAGAAGCACGGGACATAGATAAACAAAAACCACAACAATAATCAAAATAACAAATACATAAATTCATCTAACCTTAGAATCAAGTTAAGAAATTACGGTGGAATCAACCCTAAAAGCTTAGCCCTCCATGGCTTGGATGGAATACATGATAATATGATGAAGGAAAGAAATATAAAAAGAAATGAAGAATGATATATGTGGTGGATTACGGTATCTACTAAAACCAGAGAGTTCCTAAGTGTCCCCCTTCTACTCCCTTAGGCCTTTTTATATAGACTTCAATTAGACTTGGACTTTATCTGTTTGGTTGCTAAAATCTTTTATCTTTATTGAATTAATTAGAACTTAATTTCTATCCAATTTCCAATTTTGGCCCTCTTGTTTAACCATTTTTACAATATTGACCAGATTTTTACCACAGTTGACTACTACTTTGACCAGTTGACTAGTTGGTTGCCCTATGAAAAGCTGACACGTGGTAGTGCACTTTCTCTCTCCAAAATTATGGTTTCTACAGGTTGGAGATGCAGATGGCAATGACGACTATTGTTATTACGTTTTCTAGCAAGGTGTTGGGGGTTCGAGGTTGATGGCGTGGCTGCTGTTTCAAGCGTGACAGTTCTGCGTTCCAAAGTTGTGATGGTGGTAAAGGAGAAAAAATTAGGGTTAGGGTTTCATTTTGGAAGATGGTGACATGTCAAGCTTTGATTGGTCAATTTGGTGAGGGGAGGATTATGACACGTGTCATCATGTGGTTGGACACATTTAGAAGGTAAGGATTACCACATGGCATAATCTGGTTGAGTGGAGTTTAAGTGGTAGGAGGGGTGCAACTTAATAAAAATTAGGGGTGCAGAAAAGTTTTTATGGTCCACTTGTAAAAGGAGTGTGTAAATAAAAACTAAGGGTGCATTTAGGTCCTAACTATTTCTTTCCAGAATTTGTTGATTTTGGACTTATTTTGTAACTTTGAATATTTCAAATCCACACTTTTAATGACCCAAATTAAACTTCAGATACATTACCAAACGTTAGAATATCCAATAATATTTTATGCAACTAAAATCAATTTTCACGCCATTTTTAACTTACGTACTCAATAAATCCAATAATCACAAATCCTAATTAAATCAATCCTTAAGCACAAAAATTCTATGAAATGCCCAAATTTAAACATTAAATGAGGGCAAAAATTTGAACTCATCAATTTTACACTTAGTACCACGTGATTTCGTATTAAGGATTCACTGTAGGAAGCTATAATGTCAAGCATATACAGATTATCACAAGCCAAAAGTGCACTAGTTTCAACAATATTTGAATTAAAAGACAAACTAAACCCATTGTTCCTAAATGAACTCAAATAACTCAATTTGTTCAAATGCAAAACTTAAACCATGTTCCATCTAAATGATGACACAACAAAATTACCTTTCAAATCCAAATAAAAATTGGTGCATAGAAATAATCTAAAATGCCCTAAAGCCCACCTCCACCAATCTTCCATCTCCAACATATATTCATCTTTCATAATCATTTGGCTTTTAGTAGCTTAGGCAACCCTCTATTGAAACATTAATGTTAGTAGTGACTAGAGATGTCAAAATGGGTTTCAACCCGTGAGCCAACCCGGCTCACCACGGGTTCGAGCCGGGTTGGGTTGAGAAAAATTCAACTTTTTCAAAAGTGGGTTGAACTCAACCCGGCTCACTTAACCCACGGGTTAAACGGGTTCGAGCTGGGTTGAAGGTGGGTTAGCCCATTTAACCCACTAAATTTTTTTTACAATTTTTTTTTTATTTTTTTAAATTTTCTTTAATTTTTTTTTAAAATTTTTTAATAATTATTTACTACTCCTATTATATTTGTTCACAATTTCATATTTTTAAATGCTAGAATGTTGCTTAATTATATTTGAATAGTTTGATTGCTTAATTATATTTGAATAGTTTGAATGTTTAATTAATTTGATTGTCAAGTTATATATATGTTGATACTTTAATCTTTATAGTAAATTACTCAAGTAACCGTCTTACAAACAATTTTTTTCTAAATTAGCATGAAAACGTTTTTTTATTTATATTTTGTTGAATAGTATGACAAAAAATTTGTAATATTAGTCATGCTTTCTTAGACTAATGGATGCTTTCTTGGAAATAATTCTTCATATATTAGTGGTGAGCATGATCAAAACATTGGTTCTTGATTTTACTATGATTGTCATCTCATGGGTTACTTAAAAATTTATTTAAATATTTGAATACTAAAAAAAAAATTAGGTGGGTTGGTGAGCCAACCCACTTAACCTACCAACCCGTGGTGGGTTGAGCCGGGTTGCAAAATTTCTGGCTCACCAAAAAGTGAGTCGGGTTGGATTTACTCATTTTCAACCCGGCTCGTGGTGAGCCAACCCGTATGAGCCGGGTTGGCTTACTTTGACATGTCTAGTAGTGACATAAGATTCTAACCACCAAGTGTTTCTAGGTACTGAAGCAAATTGACCTCAAAGTATACCAAAGCAAGAGGCATACCTTTCTTTGCAAAATGATTTTCAATTTTACAAGGAAATCTTTGGCACTTGTTATCTCTCTAGATATAACACCTCTAAAGACCTCAAGAATGTTGCGCTTAATAATCATAAAAGACTCATGCGATTTGAGCGATCCCATTTCTCTTAATTTCTCCTCTCTTCAGAGGCACTAGATTCCATAAGAGAAATGAGTTTCTGAATTCTTAGTGCAAGGTCAAGATCCATGCAGCCCAAAACAATATTTATGTTTTCTTTCCAATCCTTATAATTTGCCATTAAGAACTGGAATTGAATTCAAATTAGCAGATATTGAAGCAATAATAGCTGAATTTAGAACAAGACAAATAAGGTAATTAAGCTCACATCATAAATAATAATAATAATCATCATCATCATCATCATCATCATCAATATATTCAAATAATGGCATAACCGATCTCAAGACACCTAATGCACCATCAATGTCAACTCTTTATAAAATAATATTAATTACTAGGGGTATCCTGTTGTAATGATCAAACATTTATAATAAAACAGTTCTAACAACAAACCTATCTTTTGATTGATTTATCATTGACAAGAAGAACCTCATAATTATCACACGTTTACCATCATAGGTGTGCATGCAATCCGGCCAAGTATTAATCTTCCTTTGGTCCAATTAATATTTGCATGGATAAACATAAAAATAAACATTCACATTTCTCGCAAACAATCTAATATAGAGAAGTCACTTTGGCAACTTCTTGATTCAATTTGCCTAACAAAAATTGTAAACTACCACTAGCACAAAAAACACTTTTGAAATCACTTTATATGCTTCGGTTAAGAAAACGAAGTCTTTTAGTCGTGGTGGCATTTTTGAAATTTTCAACATAACTATAAGCCTTAATTCTTTTCAAATGAATAGTAATAATAAGGGTTCACATATGTTGTATGAATTTCATTAATAGTGCAATCCATAAAAACATGCAACGAAACATCATCAATTCAATTCATTGATATAGGAACAATTTTATTATATGCATCATACAATATCACTTTGAAATCAAATTTAAATAAAAAAAGAAAAAAAAAAAAAAGAAAAACCCTAAATATAATAATTAAGGTTCATAAATTTTATAGAGAAATCCTTAAACTCATAATTAGGATTCTTTAAAAATTGGGGAAAGATATAATAATGTAGGAGATTCAAAAAACTAGCAACATATGCTATGATACCAATTGTTAGAATATGCTTCTTATATACAACCTAAACAGAAATTCCCCAATTCATGATGAGAAAAAGAATATAAAAGCATACCTGAATTTGTCATTGGAAATATTGAAGGTAATGAGATTAACAACAGGTACCTGATCTAATATAAAAGCGAACCTGAATTTTTCATTGGGAATATTGAAGGTAATGAGATTAACAACAGGTACATGATCTTCCAAATGTAGAACACCGTAGATCCTTTCTGGGTTTCTTTTCTAATGGAGATGAAAACAAAAAGATTTGAATAATACATTCTATCTCTACAAACGGGAACCATAACCATTTCACTTACCTTCTATTAGTTAAGTTTAAAATTGTAATATTTATAATTTAGCCCCTCATCAAGTTAAAAATATTGCTTATAGTATATACATAATTAGCCTTTCATGACATATATGTCCTTAGCCAGAATTTTTTATATTAATTATATCACTTTAATATTTCTTGCTAATAAGATAATGCCTCTAACACATTTATATATATGTATGTATGGCCCAAAATTGCTAAATATAGTCCTTTAAATTATTTTGTTTTTCAAAAGAAGCTAGTCTCTAATGGCATAGTAACAAAAATAAAGGTTAGTACTTCAAAATACACAATATTTATGTACATTATATAAAAAACTCATAAACTTCCATTTGAACCATCATTCCTCTAATCTAATCTTATTTTCACCTACAATTTCATGTGCTCATGTCATAATAGCAATCATAGCCAAAGGGAATACAACAATCAACACAAAAAATGAAAGGGTAAACTAATGATAATTTTGAACATACAGATTTCACAATTTTTATATAATATATTCTCTAATAATATTAAACCAAAATAGAAATTCATTTATACAAACAACAAAAAGTAAGACTCAAATATAACTATTTTTGACTTAGTTCCATATTTATGCATTGAATTGAACACTAAAAGCTTTGCACCTTCCTTGAGATCGTGAAAGAATATCACGATCAGCCTAAAATTTACCAAGTCTCAATCCCTCATGACAAGATAAATTCACTTATAGCCTTATTAGAAAAAGGGTCTCTCGTCCCATATCCTACTATAGGAATCTTCCTTAACTCTCACCACCCAAACTCCATCATCTGTATGATTTTGTGAGTCTGAAAGAGTTAGGATGACTTCACAATGAGTATCCCTAATCAATGCATAACATTATATATTAAAAAATATTGTACTTCTCCTTAGAGACACCAATTTCATACAAAACATACAACTTACTAGTTTTAATCCTTTCATCCCATTTATTTACTTTCATTCTCCCAAAGCCATCACATTCCATAGATAGGTAAATTCTCTACAGTTTTTCACAATTGAAATCAAAAATTCAAAGATACGATTAGGTAAACTTGCTTAGCGAACCCAATTACTCGCTTAGTGAGTTATATTTGGAAGGGTACTCGCTCAACAACTAAATCACTCACCTAATAAGTTTAGCACTGGAACAAAATACAGATAAACTCCCTAGGTGAGAGCATAGTCTCCTAATGACCCATCCTCCCCTAACTCTCTCCAAACTCGAATTTGGCTTTTGCTCAACAAGAGTTAGGTGGCTTAGTGAGCTAACCTCCCCTAACTATGCCAAACTCAAATTTAACCCTCACTTAGTAGAAGTTTGGCTTGCCCAATGAGTATGCACAACTCAAATGCAAGAATCTGCATAAGCAAGGGTGTCATAGCTTATAATAAGCTTTTCTATGCTCTTATCAAGCCATAAATAACACCCATTTAATCAAAATGACTTATTAGAGACCTGAATAATACTTCACATATTCAATTCAAACTTTACAACTCAAAGATCAATTATAACAGTCAGCATAGATTTCTCATTTTGTCTACTTTTACACATCAAACCAAATCAATCAATTGCATCTTACCAATTTACAATCAAATCACAATGTACCAAACAATCAATCTCATTCAAAAGTACATACAAGAATTAAAATAAGCTTTCCTTACCTTACTCAAATAGAATCTTAACTCCTAAATACTCTTTAGAGCTCTATTTCTCACAAGATGTCCTAACTAGAAATAAAAAATCCCAATTATAAAAACATATTACCATTATCATAAAGCAACAAAGATTCACTTAGAACACCTTTCAGTCAAATGCATACATAGTCTTACAATGCACATGCAAACTCAAAGAGAAAAACAACTTTAGAAAAAGTAAACATTAAACTTACTTTGTTCTTCACTCTCATTTGGTGGATATGTAGAGTTCTTCTCTAGGAACACTCTTATTGTCCTTGATCTTCAAAAGGATGAAGATTGAGGTTAGAAATAGAGAGAAGGTATAAGAGAAATTTAGAAAGAAAGTCTAAAGAGATGGTAGTTTTTTATAAAATGATTTTTAGTTAATAAAAAATTTATTTATAGTTTCAACTTTTTATTAAAATATTCTAGTGTTATTTTGAAAACCACCATTATTTCTCATAATAAATCAATCTTTCTATATAATGTACTTACCGAATAACTTTAATCATTATTAAAGTTGCCTCGCAATGCTAACTTTCATATTTTATTCTATTTTTAGTCGTTTTTGTAACATTCCTACTAGATATTATTTATTTAAAATAAATAATTAAGAAAAGAACATCAAGCTTTTATTATTCCCCAACCTGGCAAAGTTTAGAAGTTATTCAAGCGCTAAAAATCAATTAAAGCTATATAAAAAAAATAGTCTTATTACAATTACCAAATCAAATAAAAATAACAGAAAACATAAACAAATTCCTAGCTCGAATCCCAAGCTAGCCCCTTTCTCCGTCTCAAGTGTTAGCAACTATCTACACCCAATTTCATTCGGGTAAATAAATTTATTTTCAAAAACAATAAAAAAAATAAAAAATAATAAAAAAAACGTGAAACATTATTGATGAGTTCAAATTTTTGCCCTCATTTAATATTTAAATTTGGGGATTTAATTGAATTTTATGTGCTTAAAGATTGATTTAATTAGGATTTGTGATTATTGGATTTATTGAGTAAATTAGGTAAAAGTGGCGTAAAAATTTGATTTTAGTTGCATAAAATATTATTAGATATTCTAACGTTTATTAATGCAGCTGGAATTTATTTTTGGTCATTGATAGTGTGGATTTGAAATATTCAAAGTTACAAAATAAGTTCAAAATCAGGAAATTCTGAAAAAGAATAAATCAGGAGCTAAATGCACCCCCAGATCTTATTTGCACACTCCTTCTAAAGTGGACCACCAAAAACCTGTTCTGCACCCCCAGTTTTCACTAAGTTGCACCCCTCCTACCACTTAAACTCCACTCGACCAGATCATGCCATGTGGCAATCTCCACCTTTTAAAATTAGCCAACCAGAACAAGCCATGTGGCAACAATCCTTGCACTAACCAGTTGTCCAATGGAAGGCTACCACATCATCATCTTCATCTCCAAAACAGAAACCCTAATTTTCCTCAAACCCTAGCCGCCACCATGACCCACCATTGCCGGCAGCCACCATGACAGCGACGCACCAGTCACGGCAGCCACCATCAACACCACCGCACCTCTTCGTTCATGCTGCAGTAACACCACCATCTTCAATCTTCTCCACGGCAGCCGCCGCCGTTTCCAACCATTTTCGATCTTCATCTTCTCGCTGTGAACACCACCACCGCATCTGAACCTTGCCGACCTCCACACACCTTGCAACCACGACAGAGCTGCAGCAGCAACTCCACCATCTTCAACCTTCTACTCCTGTAACGCGCATCCAACCTGTGCCACCGTGAGCTACCATCTCCGTCCGCAACTTCAGCGCGCCTCCGATCACCACACCTAACGACAGGGATATCAAATTTGGCGCCGTTGCCGGGGAATACGGTTAGTACTTCTTATATTTTGATTTTGTTTTTATTTTTTTTTATTTTTTTTTATTTTTTATTTTTTTTACGCATATACGTTTAATCGAGTTTGTTATTTTGTAGTCTTTAGTTTTCTTTTAATATATTCCAAGCAAAGTTCTATTTTTTTTTTGATTAAGAATTTCTTTTAAGAAATTTTTTTAGACTAGTATGGAAAACTCTGTCTAGGAAAGACTTGGTATTTAAGTTATCCACTGTGACACACCTCTCTTTCCTGGGAGTAGACCCAACGACATCTTAACTTATTTCTTTCTTAAAATCTTTCTCCAGAACAAGAATAGGAAGAAAAAAAAACACAAGGAAACACTTTCAGGTGGACTGCATAGTGCATGACTCAGGCCAACTCGGGTCAATTCTAGCAACTTGATTCAGAACTTGAACGGAACTTGCGTAAATCACGCAAGAGACTTGAACCCAGGTGTTCTACTGAAGGAACGCCGTCATCATCTAAACCTACCACTGAAATTGTACCGCTATAATCACCTTCGGTGATTAACATATCTTCTGATCTATCACCTGAACCAGAAATTCAAGAAGATAGAATGGAAGAAAGAACAATAAGAGAGTTGGCTACACCGGATGCAGCAATTACACAAAATATGCGCATCCAATATCTAGATGGAGAATGTGAGCTTAAGTCTGGATTAATCCATCTTCTACCTAAATTCCATGGATTAGCAGGAGAAGACCCGTACCATCATTTGAAGGAATTTCATGTTGTTTGTTCATCCATGAGACCTACAATAGTGACAGAGGAACAAATCAAGCTTAAGGCTTTTCCATTCTCATTGCAAGATGCCGCTAAGAATTGGTTATACTGCCTTCCACGAGGATCCATCAATACTTGGGAGACTCTGAAAATATTATTTCTGGAAAAGTTTTTTCCAACATCTAGAGTTGCTGCTATTCGCAAAGATATTTATGGGATAAGGCAACAAGAAAGAGAAAATCTTCACAAGTATTGGGAAAGATTCAAAAAGTTATGTGTTTCCTGTCCTCATCACCAAATAAATGAGCATCTCCTCATTCAATACTTTTATGAGGGATTGAGTATCATGGATAGACAAATAATAGATGCTGCAAGTGGAGGGTCATTGGTGCACAAAACGCCAACAAATGCAAGACAATTGATTGAAAATATGGCATCGAACCATCAATAATTTTCCACCAGGAGTAATTCTATAACTCTATTAAAGGGAACCCATGGAGTAGAAGCTTCATATGTTGCAGATCACAAGAAAATAGAAGGGAAGTTGGATGACTTAGCGGCCATGGTAAGGACCTTGACAGACTTAC
>Ga0214542_1009623_pt1 | contig 14812 bp, 10 predicted proteins | sample CNSS1metaG_FD_160096 | JGI IMG/M metagenome (GOLD analysis project Ga0214542, IMG submission 160096) | Root nodule microbial communities from cowpea collected in UCLA plant growth center, Los Angeles, California, USA - CNSS1 | ecosystem: Host-associated > Plants > Roots > Nodule | place: USA... | reverse complement strand
CAATAATCTTTAGATAACCGATGATGAATCTATTTTGAAAAAGCAATGGAATCAATCTATTTTCTTTACTATTGTTTTTATTTCTTTTTATCTTTTAAATTTTATTTCTATCTTTGTTTATCTTAATTCCCTATATTTTTTATTTTATTTGACTAACTCATTTGTATAGTTTTATAAGAACTAATTTGTTAAAAATCAATTCCGTGTTCGTTGGGAAACGACTTTGGGTTACTTTACCCTTTCTATTTTGTTGAATACTTTCTTAACAATACTGAAGTTGTTATAGTTTAGTAGTATTAATTTGAACGCGTCAACGACAGCGTTATCAGGTAGACAAAGAAATTAATGCATCAAAAGTTAAATTAAATTTGAAGGTATAAGTCTCACTAAGTGTAAATTCTTTACCAAATGAAAAAATAAAATAACATTGGATCATCAAAATAGTGTTGCTAAAAAAATATTTCCAGAACATCATCTTAACCTTTAATTACATCACGAAGACCCAGTTGTTTCTAGCTTCAAAAGTACAATTTAGTTGTTAACTTTGATTCAATGAATTGCAACTCCAGATTCATTACCATTTAACGAATAAAGAAAAATGGAAGAATAACGACAAAATAAAGGTGTTGGTCTACATTGATTCATTGACCATATATAACCGCTTGGATAATCTTTTTTTTCTTTTTGAACTTTAAAAAAGAAGCCTACAACAGTTTAGGAAGATTAACCCTTTTAATTGATGTATTATGCAAGTAAGTTAATATAAAATAGGAACTATTTGAATATAATCAAATTAAAGAATTTTAAAAGCAAGTACCTCATAGAAGTAGTATAAGAGATTAGAATGAGCAAATGAAGTTTTTAAGAAGAAGAGAAGAGAGTACCTCATCTATTTATAGGAAGGGAGTAGACCTACATACATTCCCTTCACAACACTTCTCGTGTGTTCAATTGAATTTACTTCCGCTACTAGCCTATTATTGTTTAGATGTCCAATTTCTATGATTCATATCATTATAATTGTGAATATGTAGCCAAAAATTCACATAAACCTGTTGTGTGTGCCTCAATCACTGCTAAACATTTGTTGTTGCACAAATAAGGTTTGGGAATTTAACCAAACAACATTGGTGCGCTATATAACTCATGACTCAATTTCATTTCAAACAAGATGCATCAAACAACTAGTATTCCTAACTGCTTCTAATTGATTTCTTGTGTTTAATGAATCACAAAGGGTGATTATCCTTGCACTGAATGAACACTTATTGATTTAAGCTTGGAATGGCTCAATTCTGATCAAAATCGCTTCAATTCCTATACTGATCAACTTCATCGATCACTCGATTTCGCCTAAAATTAAACATAACAGTTGCAACAATTGCACTATTTCCAGAATCACAGTAGCAATTTCATTTTGAAATTTGTTTTGCATGATTCATCCACCATCACCACCGAATCAACAAAAAATCATAATTCTATGTTATGTGTCACAATGAGTACATGAAGAGTTTGTTATAGGGATATAGAAATTGTTGGGTTTTTAATAAACTTAAATGTATTAGCCGTTGTGGGTAATTAGCCTTTATAGGTAATTAGCTGTTGGAGTCTAGGTAGTTAATGAGTTGGTCGTTTATAACCGTTTTTGTTTATTTTGAGCACAATGGTTAGAAAATTGTGAGTAATGAGTCATTATTTTTTCTTATTACATTGCCTTTTTGTGCTACTCTTGAAGGTTTTTTAGTGCTTAATTGTCGTTTTGTTAGTGCATTTTCCTCAATTGGGCTTTATTGGACCATTATTCAAAATTTTGAGTAATTTGACATTAGTTGGTCTAATTATTGTTTCTAATTATTTTTAGGTATTATGTGGTCAAAAATTTTGGAGCTTGGACATTTATCTTAAGGTCAAGAGAGAGTTACCACGTGATTTCCACATCATTGCCACATATACACCATGTCAATCAGTCTGTCCACGTCATTGGGCTAGTATCCCTAGTCCATAGTAGGATTTTTGTAATTCTGCTGACCAGAATGACAATTTTGTAATTTTGCAGCCTTGAGTGGCATTTTTGTAAATAGTAGTGGCAGAATTGAGGGGAACACATTTTTTAGGTCAATATTTCTCATGGCAGCCATTGTTAGGATTCATGCAATTTTGTGACTCTTCCACACATTGGAGCGAATAGTAATGTTTTTCTGCACAATCTCTCTTCTAATTTGAGTTTTCTGTCATGTTTTCTTTCTTTAATGATGCATTTCAATTCGTTCTTGATTATTGATTCGAGTTCCATGAGCAACTAATTTTGTATACATTGATTTCCTTGCAAAGAATGAAATGAAACCCTGAGATTAGTGTTTTGTTCGGTTGAGTTTTGTTGTTTCTTCGTTTTGGATTTGCGTTTTACTTGAAGAACCCAATCTATTTTTGTTTAATTTTCAGAGTGGGAGATTCATTTTTGTTGATTGTGTTCGTGCTTAATGAACTATGATTGATTCATAAACGTGTGCACTGCTTAATTGCACATTGAATTCATGGTTCACCTCCGCTTAGTTGTTTAACAACGAATTTCATGAGGAATAACAAAACCAATCCAATTTGTAATCTGGGATGGGTGAAATTTCATTCGAAAAAATGAATCAATGTTGTTTTCGTTACTATTTAATCAAATTTGCAATTACATTTTATTGTTGTGTTGAATTTCTAAAATTTGCCAAACCCCCGCCCCTTTTGTGTTGAATTGCATTTGAAAAGATCTTTGAATGAAATGTTTGGTCACTAAGAGATGACCTTGGTTGAACTACTGAGTATATTGCATCTTCATGTTTTATTTGGTCGTGTACGACCTCGATCAATGAGCCTATAATTTGTATTATTGGTAACAGGAATGAAACAACAAGAGGTGAATCAAAATTTTCACATTAGAGATTTTATTGTCTACAAAATGGTATCAAGAGCCAATTAGCTTGAGTATTTGAGTGAGAAAAAGAAAAAGATAGCTTGAGTGTTTCAACATTTGGAAAAAAGGGAGAGAGACTTGGCTAGTCTTACAAACACTGTGCCCTTGCCCAAGTTGACAAAGGCAGTCAACTATGAAAATTCGAGTCTTAGAATGAATGCTTTTCTTAGCTCCCATGAAAATTGGAAGGTGATTGAAAATGGTTTCGAAGAACCAACATACATCATGAATTGGTTAAATTCCCAATTGAAAGCATTTAAAGAAGCACGTGTGAAGGACAAGACATCTTTGTACATCTTGTACCAACCAATATGGTGTGTGCGATTGAGGAGTCAAAGGACCTATCGATGCTCACTGTTGAAGAGCTTGTCATGTCTTTTGAGGCGTTTGAGCAATGGAAGAAGAAGAAGATGGCATAGTCACTTAATCAACTACTCCAAATGAAGAGAGAGGCTCAGAACACTCAAGGCAAAAGACGATACTTGGAGATAGACGAAGCAATCTTGGTAATAGAAGTCGGGGACAAGAAGAAGAGAAAGAACAATCTAGTCAACAAAATTAGCACATAAGAGGATGGGATCCATGGAGTGGAGGTCGGTCAAACAACTCAAAAGTTGAGTGCTTTATGTTTCAAGTATGACCATTATGCAAAGGAGTGCTACTTAGATAAGTGTTTCATTTGTGGTAAGGTTCGACATTTTTCTAAAGATTGTCAGTTTGAGAATGAAAGAGAAGAGACAACCAACTTCGCAAAAAAGTTAAAGAAGAAGTGATGTTGTTGATGGTGGCACATAGCTTAGAGGTCGAGCACAAGCTAGTGGAAAACTCAGCAAAAAGGCCAAGTAGAATGGAGAATTCAGCAGAAAAGCAAAATAGCATGAAGAACTTGGCAAGATAGCCAAGTAGTGTTGACAGGACGACAATACATCATAATAGACTAGTGGTGCATTTGGATAGCCCAATAAGGTTGGAGCAGTCGATAAGATATGCAGATAGCCCAGACAACACGGTGAAGCATATGAACAACTTGATTAGCTCGTGGAGCAAGTGAACATCTTAAAAAGTTTAGTGGGAAGATCAGGGAGCTCAATGGAGCATTGAGATAGCTCGAATAAGTCAATAGAGCAAGTGGAAAGCTTGGATAGCTCGGTAAGGTGTTTGGAAAGCTTAAAAGTGCATCCATACAACTCGGATAGCATGGGACATGTGTATAAATGTGCTTGTTATTTAAATGTTAGAGATTGTAAAAAGTGATTTGAAATAAAGAATTGAAAAGGAGGGTGCAGTTTTACAAGCAAGCTTAGAGAGAAGGAAACATGCTTTGCATAAGCGACACTTGAAACTTGAAAAAGATCTTTCAAATTTGCAAGAACAGTTGCAAGCTAAGAGGATCTGAGAGTTGTGCTGAAGGTGTAAGATAAGAGGTGACAACTTGAAATGGATGAGGAGATTGAGTGCAACAATACGTGGGTGTGGTTTGATCTTTCAAAAGGAAGTCGACCTATTGACAAGAACTCAAATAATGACAAGTCGACCACAAAGACAAAAGAGAACCTGATGAGTAACAAGTCGGCCAAAGAGAAGAACAAGTTTACCATCGAGAATGAAGAACTTGAGAGAACAGAGAACAAGTTGGCTATAGTAAAAGTGAAGTACAAGTTAGTTACAAACAAAGTGAAAGCGAAGTCATCCACGAAGAAAGCTAACAACCCGACTATCCTTGAACCCTCCAAGATTTGATGTGTCATTTTTATCTTTATCAAAGTGGAGCTCTTTTACCGTTTCTTGTCATATTTGGGTTATAATGATGTGTTGAGCTTACAAAGAATGAATATAAATTTTTTGACAGAACTCCTAGTGCCTCCTTTTACATATTCTCACTATTTTGCATGGAAAAGATGTAGTAATTTGGTTGTGGGTTGCATTTCACCCTCGATAGGAGAGAGTGTTGTTTTCATGGAAAAGTTATAGATGTTTGATCTAATATAAAAAGCTTGTCTAAATGATTGAATGTTGCATAAGTTGTGATGGGCTACCTAAGTAACTATACCAAATAAAAAATAGGACTTCATGTGTTGTAGATTAAACAATTAAGGAATCTATAATTTCAAGAAAGGACCTCTAGGTTTAATTGAATTTTTCACTTAACTTCAAAGGATATGGGAGGAGCTTGAATGTTGTAGGTCAATTCTTACTTGCACTTGTATTGTTCAATGTAATTGCTAAGTTGTGGGTAATGCATTACAAACATCAAAATATAGTTATTCAATTTTTGAACATTTTGAATGATTATTTTAGTGTTGTAAAGTTCCAAATATGCTTGATGGATAATTTAATTCTCTAAATAAGGTTTATTCTATCATAATTCACGTGAAAGGTCGGGTAACCAAAGTTTTGATTAAGAAACCAAAGTGTTTGCTAGAACCACCGATAATAGAAAGAACTTCGGCCGGGGCAAAGTCATTAATAACTAGGGACATGTCTTATGAAAGGTTTGTTCCTATTATAGAAAAAATGGGTATATTGTTGATATATGTTATAAGAAACACAAGTATTCTTTTAATTTTGGTTCTAGAAATAATTTTACGATGCATAAAGCTATTCAGGTAGAGACTGAGGAGAATTAGGATCAGTCAAAAAGTGAGGATTTAAGTAGTCCTCAAGAAGTTATCACTCAAGATTACTATAAAAACTTTCTTTCATTATTGTACCAATCAAAATTTTCATCTTATTCAAGTCACACTTCAAATCAAGTCACTACAAGAAAATGCTTCATTAGTAACTAATTTTAGTGACCAAAAGTTGTTAGTTACTATAATTACTAATTTAGATACGAGTTTACAAAGTAAAAAAATTATTGGTTGCTAAAATAATTACTATTATGAATAAAAAATTATAATTGGTCACTAAATTGGTTTTTAAAGTTAGCTACCATAGTTTTGGCTACCAAAGAAAACTGGTCACTAAAATTTAGCTACCTAAGTTTTGGCTACCAAAATAACTTAGTTACTAAATTGGTCTCTAATTAATTAGTGACAAATTTAGTGACCAATTGTAATTTTTTATTTATATTAGTGACTATTTTAGTAACTAATAAATTTTAATTTTGTAAAAAGGTATCTAAATTGGTCACTATAGTGACTAATAACTTTTAGTCACTAAAATTGGTGACTAATAAGACATTTTCTTGTAGTGAGTTGGTACCAACCTGCCTACACAATCCAATTCACATTTAGGTAAAATATTATTTTATCTTGTCATTCGAGTCAAAATTCTAACACTATGGATATTAGATTTAGGAGTCACTGATCATATTTGTTGTTCCTTTACATTATTCTATACCTATCATGAAATTAAGCTTGTTATTGTAACTCACATAATGGACATAAAACATTAGTATAATAGTTTTCTCTCTCCTACCTTCATTTTGACAAATGTGTTCTTCCATAATTTAGTTTTAACCTTATTTTTGTGTCTAAATGATGTCAAAATTCTAATTTGCAAGTGTAGAATATGAAATCCATAAGGATGATTGTTTTGGCTAAGCAAGTGGAGGTTTATACATACTAACAAGTGAGGCTCAAAATAAAACGGTAAAAGCACATGTCAACAATGTTACTGTAAGATCCGAGAAAATTAAATAGTTAATTAAATAATTATTTAATAAATACAGGTAATAGAAGCCTTTAAGGCATTTAATATAGGGTGCTATGACGTGGAAAAGTACTAGCTCAAGTAGTTAAGAGTACTTGGTTTGTGTGAGAGGACTTGGGTTCGAGTCTTATGTATTCTTTTTATGTGTTATTTTAATTTATGCATTATTTTGATGATATACTTGAATGCTTGACATGATAATAAAATCCTAAAATTGTAGGAATTATCACAAATATGAAGTGGTTGATTTGGTTGTGCATTTGACTTGGTAATTGATGGGTTGTGGGTTTAAACCTTGCTGAGAACTAATTTACTCTCTTTGTGCCAAAATTTTCCTTGGCAAGAACATGAAAGGGTTTAGGAACCCTAGCAGCAAGGAGTGGCAATCTAGAGGGCTGAAAATATTCAGTTAATGGGTAATGAATAACCTTTAAGCCACATATTTAATGTAATTTTCGTGTGAAGAATTTCTGGTATTAGTACGTACTGCAGAGAGGAATTAGAGTGGAAACCAGTTTTGGGGGTGCAAGCAAAGAATGAGACAGTTTTGGAGTGAAGGACACATCCAATTTGCGTTTTAGCAAGGAATTCCAGGTAAGGGGAGTTGTTTTTAATCTTTTTGATTCATGCTTACTGTAATGTATTGATATGAATCGAATTGCCTGAAATTCCCTGTTGAAATGTGTTGTTTTCGAAAAATTCTGGGAATCTGCCTAGAAATCGCCTAGCGGGCATGAATGTGCCGCCAGGCGGCATCAGTGTAACCCAGTTTCTGGGTTTTGTTTTGAGTTGCTTAGCGATGGGTTGAATTCTCCCAGGCGGTGCATCCTGGTTGTCGCTATTTTGCTGTGCTTTCATGAATTTTACCATATGTTGAGGTTCCATTGGGACATTTATCCTATTTAAATGTATAATTATACTTGAATGACTTCGTTGAGATGTTTATAAATTGGATTGTGATTATAATCTTTAAGAGTTCAATTACGCAAGGGTAGGATTCTAAATTTTTGGAATTTGATGTTAAGGATGCCTGAATTAAATCGGTATACTGTTTTGGAGTGGATTGGTATCAAGGAATCATGCTATTACTGAATTTATAGTGTGTGGTGGTTAAATGGAAAGAAGAAGAGTGAGTTTGGGTTCATGGATAATGCAGAAACCCGTACAGCGTGGCCTGTTCTAGTATGCCGCCTGGCGGCTAGCAAGGAGCAGACCTAGTTTGGGTACAGTGTGTCGTTGGTGGTGAGGGAGTTGTGGTACTTGAGTTATACAGAACAATTGGTGAGTGAAGAGGGAAAGATTGATTGTCTTAGGGTACTTTTGGGGAGGAGGATAAAGTTTATGTAAAGGAGAATATGATATGGTATATTGGTAGGAATGTTAAGGGAGGAAAGAGAAAAGGATAATTGTATTTAATAGTTTAGGTTCTGGAAGCATAGTTTTGCACAGATGTGGTTGGATAATTGTTGATCAGAACTTATTGGCTTTAGGTATCATTCGTGACTTAAGTGTGTTGATGGATGATGTTGAATTATGTAACATTGCATAGAAATACCAATTATTGTGTGGTGGAGGTGCTGGATGGAGTAATGGTGGTGTTAAGATAAAACAAATCTTTAGAGAATGTGACATGATCGCTAAAGACCAAGTTATGACTAGAGTCACTTAAGAATTGAATTACAGATAATGGATCATGTGTAGTGTGACAATATTACACCAATTCGAGGTTGAAGAATAAGAGATCATGAGTATCTTGGTGTTGTTTAGTGGTATAAGTTCATGTACTCAGACCTGTGTTAGAAAATTGGACAGTATGCAGACCACTAGTGTAGCGCCTGGCTGCACGGACGGGTGCGCCAGGCGATTGGACTAGCGTTAGAAGTCCCTGCACCGCGTGGCGCCTAGCGGCAATGTGTGCTCCGCCAGGCGGTGTTTGTGAAATAGTGGGTCTGGGAGCGCGCTGGCGCTTGGCGGTGAGAGGGTACCGCCAGGCGGTCTGGACCAATTTCGCCTGGCGACGCTTGGTGTTACACCGAGCAAAAATTTAACAGACTATGATTTGTGTGTGCTGCTTTTAAGCGATAATTCTATACTTGGATCGGGAGATGTTGTGCCATGAGTGAGTGGGTTCATGGATGGTGGATAACATGTGATGATATGAGCAGGGAGGTTCATATCAAGTTACTCTCGCGTGGGGATACGAGCGAGGTAGGTTCGTATGTTCCATGCTCACACTTGAGAGATGCCACGTGCAGGAAGGTACGGGGCTGGTGGATCACATGTGTTTGACTACGGGCAGATAGGTCCATAGAGTAGGACTACGAGCGGGGAGGTTCGTAGGGCAGGACTACGAGCGGGGAGGTTTATAGAGGCAGGACCACGAGCGGGCAGGTTTGTGTGAGCATCATGTTCCCGACTCCAATGCTAACCATTTGTGTGATTTTAAAACTGTGAAGTCTTGGGGTTAAGGTCTTGGCAAAGAACTAAGTAGATTGTATAAGATGGGTGTATGTCTTACTTTGTATATTATATGTACATGTTGTTTTTATTTTCTCAGCTCACCCTTTCTGTTTGTGTATGGCGATGATCGTGTGATTCGTTACACGGGAGCAGATGTTGATACAGATGATGCTGAGGACGCTCAGGCGACGAAGTGAGGGCTAGCTGGGATTAAGCTAGGATTTTTATTTATGTTATCACTTATGTTTTTGGATTTTGGAAATTGTAAAGTTTTAAATACTACGATGTTAATAATTGTGGCGCGATGTTTAAATATTTTTAATTTTCCCGCGTTTTAGGAATAATAATATCATGACGTTTTATTTTATTTTCTTTCTTTCTTTATTTAAATTAGTAATATTCCTTAGGAATGTTAGAGTTACAACAGGAAAGATTTCAAAATTAAGTTTGTGGCACTTTAGGTTAGAGCACCTTTCATACAAAAGATTAGAAACTATGTATGGGGAAAATCCTAACATTTTTATAAAATAGGATGTTATTTATGATACTTGCCATTTGGAAAAATAAAAGAATGAAGCCCTTTATTTTTTGAATCATTGCATTGTGATACATGTGGTCCCTATGAAATAAATTATGTTCATGGTTCTAAGTAGTTTCTAATTGCCTTAGATGACTATAGCATATTTTTTGTGGATTATTTTGATGAAATCCAAATTTGAAGTAAGCACTCATTTGAAAAACCTTGTTCACATGTTAGAAAAACAATTTGGAAAAAGAGTTTAAAAGGTAAGATATGATAGTGGTCCAATATTTACATTAACATATTCTTACGCAAAAGAATGAGTTATACACCAAACATATTGTATTAAATGTCTTGAGTAAAATGGATGAGTAGAAAGGAAACACCAACACATTAAATGTGGCTAGATCTTTATTGTATCAAGCATCTTTTATTAAGAAGTATTGAGGATATACAATTACGCATGATACATACATTATAAATAGAACTCCAAGTAAATTTTACAAAATCATTCCCTTTATCATGTTTTTAGTGTTTGTGTTTTGTCAGAACTTAAAATGTTCAAAGAAATAAATTTGACCCAAGGTCCTATAAATATGTTTTGTTAGGATATAAAGCAACTATTGAAGGTTATATTGTTATGGATTTTGATTCTAATGACCTTTTAGTGTCTTAAAATGTTATTTTCCATGAATTAATTTTTCCTTATCAGTCTTGAATCTAACCAAATTGGATCTACACCAAAACACACATAACCCAATATATTACCTTACCCTTCACCACTAGAGATGACAATAAGACGAGGCAGTGACAAGTTTCATTATCCTATACTCATCCCCAAAGTAAAATTCCATCCACATACCTAATGAGTATAAGATTTTTATTTCATTCCCATCCACATCGGGTAACAAATATTTAAAATAAAATTATAATTGTATAAAATTCCAAATCAGAATACCAAATAACAATTAGATAAAAGTGAAAGAATTATATAAAATATTTCATAATTACACACAAATAAAATTTAATGACAACCAAAACATCTATAAATTTTACAAAATTAATGAAACAAAGTTGATAAAGTTAAAAAATATATTAAAAATTGTAAAAAAGAAAGAAAACATTCAAGTTTAAAAATATTTCAAATGACTCTTTACTAATCTTTTTTCTTATACATGGATAAAGATTACATTGAATGAAATCACACAAAGGAAAAATATGAACTAATAATAATTCAAATTTTTATATAAATCATTAATCTTTTGAACTTTAATATATGTTGGACGATATAAAAAATATTTTTGATAATAACATTAAATTGTTATGTTATAGTAAATGAAATATCTTTAGCCAATTGTAGTGGTAAAATTACACTCATGAGAATGAGTTAGAAAATAACAATAATTATATAAAAAATTATCAAAACAATATGGGTCAAGTATACTTTTAGTCCCTTAACTTTGATGCGAAATTGTAATTCATCTATGTTTGAAACTTTGTACATTTTGGTCCCTAAACTTTAAAAAAGAATCACTAGTGCAAGGAGGAGATTATGCCGCGGTTATTTTGACCTTTTGGCTTCGGTTTTAGACCCGAGACATATACTGGCGAGGTAAAAAAGGGATATGTTTATGCCTCGGTTATGAACCGAGGCATATACGAGGGTTACTACCTCAGTTCTAGAGAAAACCGAGGCCTAATGTGCATCGCAAATTTAAAAAAAAAATGTACTTTCTGACCCAATAACAACATGACACGTAGCCATGATCCTTGTACACACATCTATACCAACCATAGTGTGCCACATCATCATCTTCAACCTTCTCCTAAATCAGAAACCCTAACCACCATTCAAACCCTAAATGCCACTAGTGTGTCGTTACCACCATCTTTGACCATCGCATCACGTCGGAACAGCTTCACGAAGCCTTCATTCATCCTGCCGGTGACACAAAACAACCTCTCTTCACTACCATATCTGAACAGAAAATGTGAAACCACCCATGATTGAACCATCGTGAGCCAAATCACCACTTCGACACACACATCGACGTTCGAAACCCTAACCCGTGGGAGGCATATAGCGCGCCATAACCAACTCATCCAAAATATAAAAAAAAATATATAAAAAAAATACATAAAAAAAACCACGAACCAGTGGTGATTTCAACGTGCAGCTCACGACCTCCCTCGTCCAACAACAATAGTAGTGGTGGAAGAGGCGGTGGACCCGTGATCTTATAGTGGTGGGAACGAGGAGTGGATGCGGAGGCAGCGAGAATGGCGCGCGCAGAGGAGGCTGCTTCTTTCTCTCAATGAAGAAGAAAATCACGCGAGGAAGAAGAAGATTTGTCCCAATTTTAAACCCTAAATAAACGTTTCTGTCTCAATTCAATTACAACCAAGGCATATACCACCTTCTGCCTCGGTTCAATTACAATCGAGGCATAAACCTACTAAAATTTAATTAAAATAGTTTTTATTTTTTGAAATTAATTAACTTATATGTCTCGGGTGGTAGACAACTGAGGCCATAAACCCTTTATGCCTCGGGTATTTAAAAATTGAGACATAATCTGCAACGTCCAATTTTAAAACGTGAAAAGAGCGGGAGTTTTGAAATTATTTTTCAGGCTTTATGCCTCGGGTGGATATGAACCGAGGCATATAAGCTTTTATGCAGCGATTATTATTTGAACCGAGGCATAAAAGTTTGCTAAAATTTCAAAAATGCCATTGCGTTTTGATATGCCTCGTTTTTGGGGGAACCGAGGCATAATAGTCGAAGTAAAATGTCATTAATGCACTAGTGAATGCATATAGTCCTTTTAACTCAATTACATTAAAATTTGTTTTTGAGGTATCAAATGCGTTCCCCAACAGACATTGAAGATGGAAACATGTCAAATTGTGTAAACAACTCAAAATGATAGCATAAAACACGTTTGACATGTACAAAAAATTAACTTAATTGTGTTAAAATGACTATATTCATTCATTTTTAAAGTTTGAGGACCAAAATGTATCAATGTTTCGGAGAGGTACAAATTCCAATTTCGCATCAAAATTCAGGGACTAAAAATATATTTAACTTAAATAATTTTCTTCATAATAAAAATACACAATAAATACAAATATTAAATAAAAAAAGTAAAAATGATCAAACAATTTGATACACCGCTGAATAAAATTTCACAAAGGAAAAAAATGTATAGTTAAGGTATAATAAGATGGAGAGTACCTTTGAGATCCGGAAAAATTTCTAGATATCAAAATAGTTAAATTGTTGAAAGATAATAAAAAATGATTTAGAATAGAGGAAAAATATTAACTAATAATTATTAAAATTTAGACATAAATCTTTCATCTTTTGAATTTCAATTTATGTTGGATAGTATAAAAAAGATTTATGACAATAACATTAAATTGTTATGTTATAGTAAATGAAAGATCTTTCTGTAATTGTGGTGGTAAAATTACATTTATGAGAATGAATTAAAAAACAAAAATAAATATATAAAAAATCATCAAAAAAATATTCTACATAATAAAAATACACAAAAAGTGAAAATATTAAAAAAAAGTAAATATGATCAAATGACTTGATACAACTTTGAATAAAATCGCATAAAAAAAATGTATAATTAAAGGAATGATAAGATGGAAATTACCTTGGAGATCAAAAAAAAAAATTCACTTGTCAAAATAGTTGAACAATTGAAAAGTACTAAAAATTAATTTAGCAAAACAAAAGTTAAAAAAAAACAAATTAGGATAAAAGAAAATAAAGAAGATAGGTTTTTATATTAGTAAATGAAGGACTTATTGTTGATCTCTTGGCAAGCGTACCAAAAGTCAACTGTAGTATAATGATTTTTTAGTAAGAGTGTCGAACCCATGAGGAACGGAGTCAATGAAAATTAATAATTATCTCGATCAGCATATGTACAAATATTTTAATTTGATTTGACATTAACTATTACATAAAATTAATACAGTAAAAGCGGAAAAGTTTAGAAAAATGCAGTAAAGAAACTGGGATTGAATTTCATCTATCTCCCTTGTCTGTAATCTGGATGAATATAATATATAACATCTAAAAATACTAATATTGATGCACACTCAAAAATCATTTATATCGATCCCTCGCGTATAAAATTCATAAGATTAGTTCCCTGAATATTGATTCCTCACATATTCAACAAACTATCCAGCATTAGGATCGAGTGTTAAAAGCAATTGATATATTGAGATCTATTCCTAGCATCACAGTATATCAAGTCTCATTGTTCAAATCAGATTTTCAGAAATACTTTCCAGTCAGATCTAAAAATCAAAATCAAAACATCTATTGATCAGATAGAAGTAAGCATTAAGAGCAGAACAATAATACCAATATTGAGTAAAACAGAAATGCTATATATAAATATCACCATATTACATCCAAGTTTGAGTAGACTACATTCAATCCCAAGGAAAGAGATTAGCCACTCATGGTAGCTATCAAAATCCTAAGAGCTAAAGAAGAAGAAGAAGAAAATGTGAACTCTATAGCTCGTGGTGACAGCTCTAGCAAGTCTGCAGTTTTTCTCCCAAATTCTCCAGCTCCTTTCACTTTCTGATGCAGTGAGAATATATACCCACGAAGTCTCGCTCAAGCTACCTAAGTCTCGCTTGAGCGAGACAACATTCTTCATCCCAAAGAAAGCCTCTCGCTTGGGCGAGATGTGCTGAAGCCAACATCTCGCTTAGGCGAGCAAGAGTACTTCAAGCTGAAGAAAGGATCTCGCTTAGGCGAGATTGGCAGCATCTGAACTCGCTTGGGCGAGTATGGCGGCAAGGGAGGGTCTCCACTGCACGAGAGCTCGCTTAAGCGAGCTCCTGTGTCGCTTGAGCAAAAATGGCGGCAGTGGTTTTAGCTTAAGCGAGCATGCTTAAAATTGAGCAACCTTGACAGCATTTCTTCCCTATTTTCTTCCTTTCTTGCTTTCTCCTTTGCTCCTCCTAAGTTCTTTCCTTTCTCTACTCTATTGTACCTGGAATTTACCAAAACAGGGATCAAATGACTTTTTTTTAACAAAAACTTGGAAGCTCATTCTGTTCTAGATTAAGGGAGAATTAATCATGATATAAATACAAATTAAGAACATAAGTGCCCTCATTTCATATGAAAATTACTCATTTTTGGCACTTATCAACTCCCCCGAACCTAGCATCTT
>Ga0214542_1009617_pt1 | contig 14821 bp, 10 predicted proteins | sample CNSS1metaG_FD_160096 | JGI IMG/M metagenome (GOLD analysis project Ga0214542, IMG submission 160096) | Root nodule microbial communities from cowpea collected in UCLA plant growth center, Los Angeles, California, USA - CNSS1 | ecosystem: Host-associated > Plants > Roots > Nodule | place: USA... | reverse complement strand
TATGTGTGTATATATATATATATATATATATACACACACACATATATATATATACACACACATATATATATATATATATATATATATATATATATACACATATATATATATATATATATATATATATATATATGTCTCTCTCTATATATATTTATATATCACTAGAATTTTAGAGATGAATATGACATCCAATCCCTATGGGGAGGTCTAGCTGCTCATGGCAGTAATTACAAATTAGAAAACCTCTAAAGAGAACCTAAGAAGGGAACAGTCCCTTTCACAGATCCAAGCTTTCCTTTCTGCATTGTTGTCATTTTGTTATGTAAAATCAGTATATTTTACCTGGTAAAAGGCTGGCTGTTACATGTTTATCAGATATCATATGCTTCTTGAAATTGCAGTTTACTTGTTTAAGAGTTTCAGTATTTTTAATGAACTAATGGAGGTGAGCTTAGTCATGGCATGCAAACATCTATTGTTTTTGTTGCTTCTGAGCTGCATGATTATTTATCTCCATTGTTTCATATCTTGTTTGTTCACATACAAAGAGCTGTATTATCTTAAAAATGGTTAACTTCTAAGAGTTGTGCATGCTTTTTAATTTAGCTTGGGCCTTGTTTTTCCCTAATTGACCAAATGTAAGGCTGATACGAGGTTCACAATATTCTCATTCAAATACAAAATCAAGATGCGATCCTAGTTTTTTGTTTTTTTTTTTTTTTTTTTATGTTTATTTTGGATATGGACAGATGGGACTGGGCAAGACTTTGCAGGCTATCTCCTTTTTAAGCTATTTAAAAGTGTGCCGGTTGTCTGATGGGCCATTTTGTGAGTGAAGGAATCTTTGTTTAATTTAAGAATTTATATTTTTATCTTGTAATCTGTGTTTTGATAAATATTTAGCTCTCTTATGCTTTTATATTATTTTCAGTGGTAATATGTCCTCTAAGTGTGACTGAGGGTTGGGTGCTAGAGATAGTCAAATTTACCCCTAAACTAACAGTCCTCAAATATGTTGGTGATAAAGAAAATAGGTGCAATCTACGCATGAAAATACGTGAACATGTAGCAAGACAGTCATCAACAATGAATGTGAGTAAACTATACTATCGTGTATGCTCTTTGAATATGGAGTTCTGGATTACATTTATTAAAAAGCAATGTTCGGATAACCAAATATTGTTGTGGAAGTTGTAACATAGGAATACCGTGGAAAACACAATTTTTTTTTCTAACCTGATGACCTACCAACGGTAGAAGTATTATGAGCTTTAGCAATCAACAAGCACAAATAATACTATTCGAGTGTCGCTCTCATTTTGAGGAAAAATAGGAGGAAAAGAAAATAGTGAAGTTATTGGAATCGTGGCTAAATGGCAATCACCTGAAAAGTCCTTTTCAAAATCAAGTAGTATGGTTGTTAGTAGTATAGGTGTTAGGATGTCTACTAATTATTTGGTTGAACTTTTATCAGGTCTTATTGCCTTTTGATGAACGCAATGGCATGCAAAGTCTTTTTCAAAACCTAGTATTAAGGGTGTTTGAATGTCTACTAATTTTCATTTTCTGCAACTTTTATCAGGTCTTGTTGCCTTTTGATGTGCTATTAACTTCATATGACATTGCACTGGTGGATCAGGATTTTCTTTCTCAAATACCATGGCAGTATGCAATCATTGATGAAGCTCAGAGACTTAAAAATCCATCTAGTGTATGTTGAAAAAACTCTTAAATGCCATATGTTTGGCAGTGTTCAGTAAAAAGTATGCTTCCGTATATAAAGCTTGTTTAATTACATTTCAGTGAAGTGTTAGTTATTACATATGGTATGTATTGGAGATATGTTGGACCACAGGATACCAATAGGACATTAACAGTGTATTTCAGGAAGAGAGGTAAAAATAGGAAATAAACCTTTGTTATCCTTTGACTATTAGTTAGGTTTTCTATAATAGTTAGTTAGTTGTATAGTTGTTTACATCTGCCTTTCATAAATTAGACCCCTGTAGGGAAGGAAGGGAGATTTTTTGGTTAGATAAAAACCGGACAGATTCTAGTGTGAACAGAATAGACTCCTTTGTGTACTCATTTTGTTCTAAAACTCAATAAACCCGGGAACAAATAAAGCCCTTTTCTTTTTATCATTATAGAAAACCTAACAACTGGTCCGACCTACCACTTTCTCCTTTTTTGTGATGGAAAAACACATCCTGATAGCAATAAATATGATAGCAGAGTTGTAGAAAGATGTCACACTAAAGAAAACATGCTTGACTTGAACAAAATTCGTAGCCTCATCTTGGAACATCCTACAAAAGCAAACTCCAGAATGATAATGGGAACTCCAACACCACCAAAATAGGTTCTAGTGAAGACGAGGGAGAAGATGAGAATGGAGAAATTCTTCAAAGTGCACCATGTTAAGCCATTAGAGCAGTTGCGTGTCACTTTCATCAATATGGAAGGTGATGCATGTCATTGGTTCCAATATTACATAACAAAGTCAGACACCTATCTCGGAAAATTTTTCTACAACTTTACTGGAGAGATATGGTGAAAATGGACGTGGTAATATATACGAAAGATTGGCATCCCTGAGGCAAATTGACAGTTGAACATCATGTCCAAGAATTCGATTTATTAATTGCCCAAACCTAGTTCTGAGGAACAAGTCTTGGGTGTTTCTTGGTGGAATTACATTCTGACATTAGGTGTCAGGTTTGCCCTCATGATCCAAAAGAGTTAATTCATGCGTGACATAGAAGTCATGAAGGAGGTAGAGCCCATTGTCTTCCTTAGCAAAGCCAATCACCTTCCCTATTCCCTGATCCTTAAATTGACAAGTTGTAAATCCATTGTATGTTTGTAAATAGAAGTCAAATTGCCAGATAATGTAGGCACATGCAGAAATTCAGAATTAGATTCTAGTTTATCATAATATAGCCTTTTTCAGCAACTGTACTGGAAGTTCCATGTGCAAATGTAATTTTTTTGTTTCTTGGACCGGGTCAATAAGATATGAAGCATTAGATGATCGAGTCATGTGGTTTGTGTAACATTCCGTCGGGATATTACGGATTTATAAATAAAATAAGAGAAACAAATAAATAACAACGCATTTAATAATATCTCATTTTTCCAAAACGCGGGAAAATTTAAAATTTATTAAATGAGCAAATATAGTTCATAACCATCTGTTACAAAAAATAAAAGAACAACGTTATAAAATCACCCATCAGGGTTTACAACTTGTTCCAAAAGCAAATAAAGAAAACATAAGAATTCCCCGAGTCGAACCCCTCTCTATGACTATGAGCCACTTGCATCAACAACATCTGCTCCCGTGTACCGCGTACACGATCATCGCCAAACACACGCAGATAGGGTGAGCTTAACATATAAATCATATAATGTTACAACATATATATTTACATACACACATATCACTGTACATAACTTAACATCCCACATTGTTCTATACTTTTGTTCTATACTTTAATTCCTACCATCTGACTCCCAATCAGATTATTCGTGTTCTACATCGTCTAATGATTACTTCAAGGTAACTTGCTGCCATACCTATCGGCCACAACCGATAGAGCACGTGCGAGAAACAATGCTACGGATCATACACCGTAACGCCAGGTAGAGTTCCCATATACGAACATAGTCCGTATCGTCCAAAGACTACCAAACTCGCCAGCCAACAACTGAGGAGGGCAATCTATCTGGACCCATCCGTACTGGCCACAACCAGCACACTCACACCGGCAACACTCGCCAACCCGAGCCACAACTCAAGGGTTCCTCGTGTTCATCCGTCATCCCGAGCCACAACTCAAGAGATGCTATTCCGAGCCACAACTCAAGGAATACCACGTGCTTAACCCCTATCCCGAGCCATAACTCAAGGGATACGTTCCGAGCCACAACTCAAGGAACACCAGCAATCCCATCTTTAAAGCACCGCTAGACGCCTTGTAGATCACAATTACACAACCAAAATTCCATGCTGCAGCAGTACAAATCTCCTGGCGGGTGACAACTCCTAGACCGCCTGGCGAGTGTCGCGTACCGCTAGGCGCACAGTGCCTTAAAATCCCTCTCGCTGCAGAGACCGCCTGGCGGAACTGCCCCCGCTGCCAGGGGCACCAAGCCTTGAGACCCCACTGTGATCCCGCTACCGCCTTGCGGTTCGCGTCCCACGGCCAGGCGCCGTGACAGTACTGTGCGTACTGGTTTTTCTGCTCAAGTCTAGCACAGTTTCTTACCTCATTTCCATCTGATCAATCCCCGGTATCATCTAACTTAAATGGTTACTAACAATGGTGAGGTTCAATCCTCACTCCCTAGCTTGATAACAGGACACATTCAATTATAACATTTAAGCTCCTTCCTTCTTAACCTATTAGTACTCTTAGATTCTTTACCATTAAGTTGTTGCCAAGCCTATTACACTGTTTGAACTCTCATTCACAATAAATGGTCAATTCTCTAAACACCCTTGCACCCAACTTATCCAGTATTCAGAATCTCTACTACGCCATAATATAGGAAGACGTCTAATATCTGATATCACTACCTTCTAAGGTAATTCCATCTACGGACCCTAACCCAACGGGAACAGAATCCAACCTCAGCGCACGACACTTCAACCTGCAGCAGCCCTGCCACTGCGCTTGCACCTGGCGGCCAGCCCCCGTGCCGCCAGGCGGTGCTTACCATCTGGACATTTTTTCCAGATTTTCCCCGCACCCAAAACCCCACCATTTCTCCATCTTTGTGAATTCCCACTACAATGCAATCCTATTCCAAGCACAATCATAACAATTCAATATTTAATTACATTGATCAACTATTCCTATGTCCAATTCACACTAACCCAGTTCAAATCGTAATTAAAGATATCACTCATTCAACCCTAAACTTATATACACTGTTCCATTCATTTAAGCCCTTAATTACGTGATTATACCCATCGTTGGTCAGCAGTATTACTCTATAAGAATTACCACTGACTTTTGCCCCGATCAGATTCAACCCAGAATTCCAGAAAACTCAAAACGAGTCAGATTGCCCCGCGCCGCCTGGCGGTTCAACCAGTCCTGCCAGGCGCATCATCAGCAAACCCAAAAATTGGTTAAGACGCCTTGCGTCGCCTGGCGGCCAAGAGTGTGCCGCCAGGCGGTTCCTCTTCCAGGAACCCAGAACACATGAAATTGCATGAGTCGCCTGGCGGTGGTTTGTCACCCGCCAGGCGGTTTCTGGAAATTTCCAGAAACGCAGAATTACACAGAATCAACAGTGCATAGACATCCAATATACCATACGTCACACACATTATTATTAATAAGCATAAAATTACGGAGTCCAGCTCCCCTAACCTGGAATTCCTTCGCTTAAATTGAAATGTTTGAGATACTCCAATGATCACCACGTCTCCCCGTTCTTGGTGTGCTCACTCAAACCTCACGAGAACCTCACTCAAACCTCACCAATCTCTCTGATTTTCGTGCTCTAATTCAGGTTGCAATTCCAGCTTGCCAAAACCTTCACTATGACCACTTTTTACCCTTTTAAACTTGGCTTTTAGTAGAGTTTAATTACCCAAAACGAAAATTTACCTAATGGTATTGTTAATTACCATTTAATTGACCTTTATGATCTGTTTTTCAGCTACCCAAGGCTGCCTCTCAACAGGGTTTTTTCCCAACCTTTCATATTCAATTCCAAGCCAAAATGCCAAAAATAAAGTTTTTAGTTTGGTTCTCTAAGGTTTGAACCCATAACCATTCAATCACAAAGCAATTGCACAACCAATTCAACCAAGTGATGTTTCATGCTTAACAAATCCAATTCAGACATCATATCATACCAGAACATGATTACATAGATTTAAATAATAAAACAATAACACAAAAGTTAGCATACATAGGACTCGAACCCAAGTCCTCTCACACAATCGAAGTACTCTCAACCACTTGGGCTTGTACTTTTCCACGTCATACCAACCATAATTTATTGATATAAATTATTTTCCCACCCGCATTTATTAATTAATTAATTATTTAATTAATTAAATTCTACGGGTCTTATAGTTTGTGGGTCCAAAATCATTTACACAAACACCTTCTTTAGGGAAATTTAATGGATTGAGTGCACAAGAGTAAGGAATATTACCTTGAATGCTAAGTAGCAATTTACTCGAGTCTGTAAGTTTTGTTAATGTGTCCAACGAGTTCCTTAATTTTAGAATCTTGTGTGTTGAACTTTACTATGGGTTGAGTTTTTTCGTATGAAAACAAATTTAATAGCCCTTGGGTCTAGTTTTTCCCTTTGTTGTTTGTGAATATGTACAAATGAGACACACCCAAATATTCTAGGTGGAAGGTTAATGAGTTATATGTGGATAGAACAAGTGGATAATTAATGACAAAAACAGTAGAAGGTAACTTGTTAGCTAAATAAGTGGCAATAAGTATGGCTTTTTCCAAAATTGTTTTGGAACCTTATTTTGATAAAGCATGCTCTAGTTTGTTATAGTAAGTGCTCATTATTTCCTTTCAACAATTCTATTTTGTTAGGGTGTGTAAATACATGAGGATTCATGGATTCTTCTTTTTGTAAAATGGAATTTAAGGTTTGATTGAAATAATATTTAGCGTTATCTGACTCAAAATGCATAACAATAGAGCTAACCTTAGATTTGCGTTTAAGGAGAAATAATCATGATTCCCTTGTACAATCATCGATAAATGTGATAAACCATTTAGTCCCTGAAATATTAGGACCATTAGAGGGACCCCACAAATTTATTTTTGGCCAACTCACACAACTCATAATGAAGACTCTGCAAATTTCAATTTTTGAACAAGGACGGATGCAATAGCTATATAAAATGAAATGAAGGATGTCCTAATGGATGACGAAGCAAGTGAATTTTTTGTGTTGGTAATGGAGGATTCAGATATGAAAGATTGACTTTTAAAGGGCAAATTCAAATATTTCATGTAGTGAAGGTCATTCCATTCTCTAGCCTGTCCAGTTGTTTTTCCTGATTTTTTGTTCTGCAAAATGCAAGAGTTGCTATATAAAATGCATTACATGAGAGATCCTTGGTAAGTTTTGTATGCATATCAAATTTGTGGACAATTTATGAACATGCAGAACATTTTTTAGAATTATGGTTGGGTTTATTTGGACATCTCCTTGACCAACTGCAATTATCTTATTTCCATTAGCTCTAGAAATTTTCTTGTTGCTAGGACATGAGGAATATGTGGCAAAGTATTTAGGGAAGGGTGTCGCATGGTCGATAGCTCTAGAGTCTAAAATCTAATAGTGATTAAAGGGTGTATTTGAGACATTAAATCCAATAGAAAATTGTAACTTACTAGAATACATCAATGAACACATTTGCGTGACAGAACTGACGCAAAATATAGAAAAATGATTAGTATTTATTTCTGCATAAATGTATACTTTCCATTTCATGTTATTAGCTCTTTAGGATCAAAATATGTAAATCATGAAAAGTTGAACAATGTAGTATTCTTCATCCTTTGAGGTTATTGGTACATGGTAAAATTCTCAGAACATTGACAGGTTTTATTTAACATTCTCAAAGATCGCTACATAATGCCAAGACGATTGTTGATGACCGGCACACCTATTCAAAATAATCTGTCTGAACTATGGGCTTTGATGTATTTTTGCATGCCTTCTGTCTTTGGTACACTGGATCAGTTCCTTTCTACGTTTAAGGACATCAGTGATCTTTCATCAGGTAATTCTTTATTTAATTTAGCATTGTATTGTGTTATTTTGGTTCTTCTAGAAGTTTGCTTCACAATTATAGAATCTTAGTGCTCACTAATTTAACTTGATCCATGTTAGAGTATAACTTCTATGAGTTAGGAATAGAATGTAATTAGTAATTAACTATTACAAATTTTTTAATCATTAGCTGTTAAATATTTTAGGAAATTAAGGTCATTGATCCTTGATTATTAGGCAAGAATTTAATGTATTTGATTTATAAATTACTTTAAATACATATTATGTGGTCTGCATGAGACACATATGATAATTCATCTTTTATATAGTATAAGTTTGTTTTAGTTTTTTTTATCCCTCTTCCATTCCTCTCCGGTGAACAATACCCATGGCCATTGCGTGCCTTTTCCTTTTTCGTCCCTAGGCACTCTTTTTCTCCGGTGACCGTGCTATTAGAAACCCCCTCCCCTGGCAACCACCAAGCTTCGTTTCACTGCCTCACACCCACAAGAACAACTTCTTCCTGTCGTGTACATTTCATGCATCCGTAATAGATTGTCATTTTTCTCTTTCTTTTAGCACGACTCACTTTATGACACACATTCTACCACCTTTCTCACATCTAGGCACTCTGTTTTGGCTTGTTTCCCGTGGGTTTTGCCAACTCCCACTCAAAAACCACTTTTGTAGTGACTTTTAGTTTTATTCTGTTGATTCCATGTGAGAGAACAAGCAATTACATTTCTTGTGTTGTTGCTGTCCAATTATGGTTTCAAGGTCAAGGCCGTGAAAACCACTTGGCAAAAAAAGAAAAGATATTTCTAGTGGTGATCATGCCCGATGGAAGCAAATTGATGTCTCTGCATGTAGCGTTGTTTGGTTTTCCATTGATGACAAATTGCAACCCCAATATCAAGTTGTTACTACTTGTTATGATGTTTAGAATAAAGCCTAGAGACTTTATTCCAATAGTAATTATTACATATGAAATGTTATCTCCAACCTTATTTTCGTAAAGCTTGAAGACCATAGTACAAACGTATCTCAGTAAGCTTGACCGCATGATTGTTGATTTTGATGTCCTCATGCCTTTCACTAACGATGCATGAACGTGGAAAGTTTTTTTGTGGTACTTGCATTATTTGGGCTTCCTCCTAAGTTTGACTCTGTTTGTAATCAAATAATTTCCGGTACTATTGTTCTATCTTATGATATCGCTAGTGAATTTGTCTCCCTATTCCTCACATTCTTGGAAAGTCTCTTGAACTTTCAACAAATGTATCTGCCTTTTACTCCTACTCTACTAATTGGGGTGGACGGTGTGGAAATCATGGTCAATGTCTTCATTGCAACTATTGTCAACCGTATGGCCATATTGTGTTAGACTGTTGTACAGAGGCATGATGAAACTCAAGACTGCTAATAGAGTCCAAATTCTCTGTTGAGTTTTTGGTGTTGTTCCTCTATTGAGCTTTAAAATATATGGATGTTGGTATATTAAAAGGGTAATATATTTTAAAACATCAAAATCAGTGTCCATTAGTGTGGTTTGAAGGCTAAGTAGAGGGACAACACCAAAACTTGGCAGAGATTCCAAATTCACTGCTAATATATTGCTAAGTCATTTCTACAGGAGCACTTGATGAGGTTTCAGCCTATTACCAACGTTGGTCAATCTGGTAATGCTAGGGCGCTTAAGTAAAAGTTCATGGTGTTGGTCAAACACGACCCTCACCTAATCTTACCTTAGATTTTGTACTTCATATTTTTGGGTGTTTTTTTTTTATTTTAATTTCAATTAGCAAACTCACTAGTAACAAAATCTATTATGTATCTTTTGTTAATAATTATGTTCTTGTTCAAGATTGGTGTATTAGACAAATGATTGGAGCAGGGCATAAGTCTAGAAGAGTATACTATTTGCCAAAACTAGTTGCATATACCTCCTCTGCGTCTCAATCCCCTGAGCATCAACGCTTTGGTCATCCTTGCACTAACAAAATGTGTCTTATGGTTCTAAGGTTTTCTTATCGTTCATCTTTTCAATGTTAGTCAGGATAACATACTTGTCATGCATATGGTCTGAGTTAATAAAAGTGCTTTGTATCCTTTTGACTTGGTTCATTCAAATATTTGGGGTCTAGTCATGTCATTGATGATTTTTGCTTGTGTACTTGGTTATTCTTAATGAAAAATCATTTTGATGTTTTTTCTATATTCCAAAGTTTCTTATGTGAAATTCCAAATCAATTTGGGACCTTTATTACAATTTTATGACCAAACAATGCTTGTGAATATGTTTCTCCCAATTCCAGTCTTTTTTGAAATCACATGGTATTCTTCACCAAACAACTTTCTCACACCACCATAGAACTATGTCATGAATAAAAGAATTGACACTTGGTTAACACTGCCTCTACCCTTCTTCTTCACCATAATGTTTCTCGTTGCTTTTTGGGAGATGCAATTCTCAAAGCATGAATGATATTTGATAAATTGCATGCCTTCCTCTGTACTTAATAATCAACTTCCTTACTCTTTCTTATATCCCACAAAAGACCTTTACTCCATTCTCCTCTTATCCTCGGTTGTACATGCGTTGTTCATGACCTTACCCTAGGTAAATGACATGATATCGATAACATTGGTGTATAAGTGCTTTTATGAACTAGTTAATATGTTATAACTATCATTATTTGCTAAATTTTGTTAGAGTATTTTTTTACAACTGCCGCTCTTAGGTTGTTTTAAGTGATCCATTCTGGTAGTTTAACTTTTGTAGTTTATATACAGGTGTTGTAAATACAGGCTCATCATATGTACAAAAGTAAGAGTGATCAATACATAGTTTCTTTTCTCATAAATTTGTTTCCTATAATCCATAACTAGTAATGTAAACTTTTTAAAGGATGTAGGTACTTCTAAATTTTCCTTGCTAGATTCTTCCATTCTTGCTAAAATATGTTAGAAGATTTCTTGTTGAGTACCCTATGATGATGCAAAAGTGTAAACATTATACGATAATAAAATTAACTTCTTTAATCCCTTTCTAATTATTTCAGTTTTGTTTCTAAACAGTTCATGATGCTCCAAAGGTAAAGGAGAGGCTTAATATTTTAAGAAGTATATTGGGAGCTTTTATGCTTCGACGTACCAAGTCAAAGCTTATCGAGTGTGGAAATTTAGTGCTACCACCTCTCACCGAAACAACCGTGTAAGTTGTATCTTGTTCTACTTGGAGACTACTTTTGAACACCTTAATTGCAATTTGAGCTATAATTAAGAAGTTGTTTTGAATATTAAAATTGTGTCCAACAGGTTAGTTCCCCTTGTCATCCTGCAGAAAAAGGTCTATATTTCAATATTGAGGAAAGAACTCCATAAGCTACTTGCACTATCATCTGGAACTTCAAATCACCAGTCACTACAGAATATTGTTAGTCAAGCCTGTTTTGAACTCTATTTTAGCTAATTTTTTGTTCGTGGGTGCAATTCCAATTACATGTTAAAAAAAATGTGTTTCAATTTTTAAAGCAGTTTATAAAATCAAGTTTTAATTATTGTCTCCCAACTTTATCGTTGTCCTATTATTTTCGTGAAATGGAAGGAGAGAGCATTCATTAGGCTATGCTTTTGCGTATTTTAATGAAGGGTAATTTGGTCCATTTTAAATCAAGGCTATATAATAGTTTACTTAGGGCATATTTTGTTCAACTTATTTTGGAAGCAAAGTTCCTTTCTTTTTTGCCAGCTTCTTGAGAATTTTGAAAATAAAGCAATTTTTCTGCTGGAATAATTAAATCCAAACTTGCCCTTGATGTTTTTGCGATTATCTAATAGATTATTTGGCCCAATCTTCTAGTAAGTAAAAATAATGAGTACCATCCATAAAGTATGGTATACTTTAGTATTATCTTGTGCTTGTTCTTTTTACATTAACGCAAATGTGATCACATTTATAGGTGATACAGCTAAGAAAGGCATGCAGCCATCCTTATCTCTTTCCAGGTATTGAGCCTGAACCTTATGAAGAAGGTGAACATCTAGTTCAGGTAACTACCACTCTTATATTATACTGCATAACTTGAGACCTATCCTGAGTCTTTAAGCCATATTGGTTGGTGTCAGATTACTATTATTTTTGTTTATTCTTGAACTCTAAATTTATTGTTAATGCTGCATTTCCTACCATGGTAGTAAGTATTATCGTGCAATACATGATACGATACGCTTCTTCTCCCTCATGATACAAATTGCTGAAACACTCGTTTTTACTCCTGTATCGTGATTGCATCAAGTGATTTAGTCTAAGAATTGCATGAATTGCAATTCTGGTATGAATTGAGCCTTGAATCGCACAAAATGTGTGTTTCCATTTTTTAGTGAACTAGGTTGGGTAGCACAATCCGGTTTGGAAAAAAAAAAAACTAATTTTTGTTTCTTTTTAATCATGAACACAATATAAATGTGCAACTTTCTCTGCTTCTCCTCTCCACTTATCCCCCAATAATTTTTTAGTAGAAACTTAGTGAAACTATAGAACAACAAGAATAAGAAACTACGGGAGGAGTGGGACAGCGGGAGTAGCAGCAAAACAACTGCAAGAGCGAAGTGTGTTTGGATAAAACTGTGATAGGAGAGGAACAACTACAAGTGTGAAACAATGGCAAGAGTGGACTGTGGGAGAAGTGAGTTTTTTGCTATTGGTATTGTACAACTGCTACATGTGCTACTGCCATTGCTACTGAGTGAGTTTTATACTGGACTCTTGCTTTTCAAAAGTGGGTAAATAAAAAAGAAAGTTTGATGTTACTTGTAACTATAGTGAAAGTCTTCCTACAAATAGACTACAAGTAAAATGGAAATTTTGTCCTCATGCTTGTTGGTGTGGCATGGCGAGGATGAAACATCATCTTGCTAGAACAAGGAAAGATGTTATTCCTTGTTGTAGGTGAAGGAAATATTTGTGAAGCTTAAGTAGCTGAAAAGTAAAGGAAGAAAAAGGATAACAACTTTGATTGTGCATGTTGAAAGTCTCACATCGACTAGAGAAAAGACCAATTTATAGTAAGTGGGTGTAGACCAATATCTTAAAAGTTGGTTTTGTAAGGTTGAGTTAAACTTAAAGTTCACTTCTTAACATGATGTTAGAGCCATGGGTTAGAGCCTATGCTAATGAATTTTGTTGTATATTGGTTCTATTGTTCCCATGGTAGTCAAAATCGAGATCCTACTCAAGATCGGAAAGGAAAATATAAATCGTAAATCGGAAGATCGTAACACAAATCATAAGATCCTACAAATTTTATTGTCACTCAAAATTCATAAGTAAATTTCATAATGTATGAAATAAAAGAGTACATCACTAGGTGCAAATCAATATCCTACGTATATAGGAGTAACAAAATAATGATTCTTTTAAATCAAATAGTCTTCTAAGTTAAACTCACAATCTTCAGCTCCATCATTCCTATCTCCTTCGTCACTCAAATCAGCCATATCTAAGTCTTGACTATGTAAAGTTTCATCTTCCTCAACTTCAACTGGAATCAAGTTCTCATCCAAATCCAATGCTTCATTTTGCTCATGCTCATCTTCCATAATCCACTCTTCATCGGATGAACAATCACCAATGTTAATTCGAGCTGGTTTTCTTCTTTGTTTCTTCTTGACTAATTTTGAATTGGTCATAACAAAAAGAACATCATTCATTGTGCTTTGCTCTAGCTTATTTCTTCTCTTTGTATGGACCTAAACAAATGCAAAGACAAATATGATAAGCGAGCACTACTAGTAATTTATTATAAAGATATATTCTAACATTAACTTCCATCTCAAAGGAACTCCAATTATGCTCACATCCGGAGGAGCTACATGTCAAGCTTAATACAAGAATCGCATATTTTTGGAGTTCAGGATATTCATCACCATAAGACTCCCACCAATCTGCTGGAGTCTTTAAATTAATTGACTTAGTAGCCAAGGGACAACCAAAACATTTTGCTCGTTTTCGAAAATCATCAATTTGAACATCAATGAGAGTTTGTTCATCCTCATCCTCGACCATCCTAGTTATACATTCCATCAAACCTCGTTTCACTTCCAAATCTGCTTCAAATTCGGGACGATAATGCATTTGAGGGTTAAGAAAATAGCCTGCAGCATGCAAAGGCCTATGGAGTTGCTTGTCCCACCTTTCATCAATGATGTTCCACAAAGGCAAATAACTAACCAAAATACATTACATTGAGTTAGTTTTTTGTTTTCCATTAATAAATATAAATAGTTAGATGACTAATACCTTTTTTTGACAGCATTCAAAGCCTTTTGAATCTTCTCCTTTGCTTGATCCATTGCTTCATAAATGAATCCCATGGTTGGCTTTTGATCCGATTCAACTAATCAAAGGACTTCAATTAAAGGCAATGCACCCTTCAAACAAGTTATTATATTCTTCCAAAACTCCTTATCTAAAAAACATCTTCAACTATTTTACCATCATTGGTTTTAGAAAACTTGCTAGACTTCCACTCATTGCTAGTAAACATTCTAATCAAAGCTCCCTTATTCTCATGTAGGCATCCTAACGTCAGGTTCGATGTAGTGAAACAGGTAACACCCGGCCTCACCAAATTCCTTCCTTTTGTGAAATGTTGTAATAGACAAATTAGAGAAGATCTTGAATAAATAAAGGTAGTAATATTTTTACCTTTTGGAATTGTCTCCTGAAGAATGGGGATCTTCTTTTCATGATCTTCCAACATTAAGTCGACACAATGTGCAACACACGGTATCCAAAATAGCCTTTTTCTCTTTGTCATCAACAAGTGGCCAACAACTTTATTGTTTGCAGCATTATCGGTAGACCTGTCAAATTGGCCCAGTTTTCATGATTTGGCCTTGGCCCATATGGGCTGGGGTTAGAAAAGCCCACATGGCCAAAAAGCCTCTTATGGGAAAAGCCCACAGGGCCAAAAAGCCCACAAAAACCCTGTGGTATAGGGCCAACCCATGGGCCTTTTTTTTAGAAAAAAATATTCATTAT
>Ga0214542_1009615_pt1 | contig 14823 bp, 10 predicted proteins | sample CNSS1metaG_FD_160096 | JGI IMG/M metagenome (GOLD analysis project Ga0214542, IMG submission 160096) | Root nodule microbial communities from cowpea collected in UCLA plant growth center, Los Angeles, California, USA - CNSS1 | ecosystem: Host-associated > Plants > Roots > Nodule | place: USA... | reverse complement strand
TATATATATATATATATATATATATATAAGTCTAACCTAGAAACTCAACAAAAACTTTTGTACGTGACTTTCACATGAACCCTGCAAAACAATAACTTCATATTTATAACTTTTGATTTTATTTTAAGAATTCCAACAAGCATTGATACTTGTGAAAGCACCCTTGTTTTAAAAGAACATGCGTTCCTATTCCAAATTTCACTTTCTTTTTCTAACATGTTTGGTATAGTGGTAGATACATGATTTTTCAAATCAAATGGCACTTTATTTCTTAAAAAAAAAAATCATTCTATAAAACTTCGATATACCTCACACGGGTGTTAGATTTTGTAAAAAGAACTGAAAATGATAAGAATGTCAACTAATCAGCAAAAATTACAGTCAATCAAGGCCAATGGCATCTTCACCAAATAACTATACCAGCATAAGGTTCCATAATTTTAATTCAGCTTGTATTACAAACACGTTTTTGGTGTCTCGTCCACATAAGAACTCAAGGACTTTTCAGCATATAAGTTGCTTACAAACAGCAGCATGAAACATTACATCAAATTAGCTTTGGATGATATACACGTCACAAAAGACTTGTTACAAAATCACACACAGCTGCTGTAGGAAATATAACTTAGCATGATAGCCTTGCAATTTCCTTGATGATAAACTCTTTTTCCTCCTCAAATTGCTCATCTTCTGAACCTGAAAAAGGTGACAGAACAGATACTAATGACATGCAAGAGAAATTGTTTATTTAAGTGTTCATAAGCTGAATAGAAATTCAGGAAAACATTGTGTAATCATAGGCTTCAAAGCAAGGAGTTACTGAAAGTATTGCAACCTTTTCCTGGGGACAGATTATGAAGCAATTCTAGCAGTTTTTCCTGGTTCTTCGCCAAAATAAGTTTTACTTCTCGAGGCTTATGGGGATTAGCAACGAAAACCTGGATAAACAAAATGTTATGTTGTAGGATATATTTCTTCAGAAAAAAGAAAAAAGAAAACCTTGACATCAAAAGTATAGATGTCCAGAAATTAGAACATGTTAAAAGAAGTGCCTGAAGAAGTAAGTCTTTAGGAACTTCCTGCATATTACCAAATTATGAAGAAGTGATTTATTCTACCTCAAATATTGAAAATAAATTTATGTTAGAATGTTTTTACCCTAAAAGAAGGTTTTGTTATAAAATTTTTCAACGCTACACAGATATATATTAGGAGGCCTAATCTGGTTTTGGTTCCTTTCATACATCCACAAAGGAAAGCCAATAAAGAGGATATTTCACCTTGAAAATGTGGAAGGCTGATATCTGAATGTTTTTACTTGAATCCTGTGCAAACCAAAATATGAACAGTTAGCACAAGATACGAAGATAAGGGAAAAACTAAATCATTGATTTTTATGCAAACTAGAAAAAAAATGCTTAGTATAGCTCCAGCATGTCATCATTGCATTTAAGATTAATACTAGTATAGAATCGACTGTTTAGCATGCCAAGCATGTGGGATACACTAACAACTAGAACCACGTTTTATTCTAATAGGTGAATTCAGCTAAATGAATCAATTACATATAACCAAACTGACCACATGTTGTTAATGAACTACGAAATCATATTAAAATCCATAAATTATAAAAAGAAAATGTATTTGAACAGTGTTTCCCGACCTGATAAATCAATTTAGAAAAACATACAGCAGCAAATTGGAACTAAGGAAACTACAATTTACATGCAACAGTAGTTATATAAAACATAAAACAGAACAAGGAGATCCTATAAATACAACAAAATATTCTTCATTATATGTGTAGATTACAGTTAACAGAGAAGCCAACCTATACAAACAAATACAACACTTCACAGATACAAGGAAAATGTTCAGCTGTGCAAAGTATGCTGCATTTATCAGGAATATCATAGCTAGTAAACACATTAACTGAGTATGATGTGAGTATGCCATTAGTCATGGGTAAAAGGGAGAATATCACACAAGTACACAGGGTTATGAGAAGTTATACCCTCAATAATGTCATCATGACTTTCAAGTAACGAACTTCTAAGATGTACCGCTTCATTATCTGAGAATTAGGAGATTCCAAAAGAAAATCCGAAAGAAGCTAAAACCCAAAGAAAATTAATTGTTAAATCACATAAATAAAAATATGATGAGGAAACAAAAACATTAAAAAGTGTTGCAAGAACAAACCTTCAAAGACTGCCTCCTCGTGACATAATTAGGAGATGTCAAAAGTCTCTCGTATAGATCAAAGAACTGGGAACATAAAGTCCTATTAGGAAAGTTGAAATGCAATATGGGAGATAACGTCCAATTTGCAATGTACACCCATATGTATATTCAAATACGAGGATACAAGCACGTAAGTATATCATGGAGAACAGTTAATGGATTGATTTTATTTTTAGAGATTTTACCTCCTGGGCATAAATATCATATGAACACACAATTTTTTTCTCTAGCAGAACAGGGTGCTGCCAAGATATGTTCAAATCAGATAAATATGTCAAGGATGAAACAAACCTCATCATAGTGAGCTGTCAAAAATTCAGACACCACATTTACATGCTTAGTGAGAAGATCCTGTAAAAGCATGCCCATAGAGAAGTGTGAGGAAGTGTCATGCAGAGCTTTACAATCATAGTGAGACAAATAAAGGGAATTAAAATGGGGGACGATTCTGTTCTCACCTTAAAGGTCGAAAATGCATCAGATGCAACATCAAAGTTAGGCAACTCTACAAATTTAAAGAACAACACAAAACTAGCAGATTCCAATATGTACCTGAAAAACACTCAAAAAATACACAAGGTTAAAACAGTAGACTGTAACACAAACATCAGACTCAAAATACACATAGATAGTGAAAATCAACTATTAATTTTCACTTATAAAACAATTTAATACCCTACTATTTTAACAGTTGAGTTTCATCATCCTCAAGCCCAAATTTGTTGTAATCTCCTTACGACAGTAAATGTAAGTATGGAACTACAAACAACAGAAACCCATGGTGATGTTGGAGCAAGGAACAACAACAATTAATTAGAATGTCAGCTCTAACCAAGCACATTCAAACAATGCAGATATGCCAACTTATTGCACTATACTTATTGTGACGAAGCAGAAAAATCTTTGTTTTCCTTCTTATAATATAAAAAAGATGTCATTCATTCCACTTTTTTTAAGCCCACTAAAGCAATCCTCTAATACAAACGTAGATCAAAATCTCGGCATGATCAATCTTAGCACGCAACAAACATAAAGATATCAGAGATGAAAAATAACAAGCAGAAAGTTAGGAAGAAGACTACACAATGGCAGCCCAAGATATCTTACCTTCCAAGTGATGGAAATTTGATGCACTCCCGCAACATTATGCCACAGCTCAAGGCAATATCTTTGTTATCATAGCTGCTTGGAAACAGATATAGAGATGTTTTGAGCAAGACGTTTATATTTATCAGATTTGAGATGATTGATCACATACAAATATACAATTGTTTAATTATATGGCCAGTGAAACTAAATGTGTTTCAGATTGCTGCAAGATACCTCAAAAAAATCTGCTTGACACTATAACTTATTTCTAAAAGAACTCGTTTTACATTTATCAGATTATAAAGTTGTAAGCAAAATTTTTTCTGTTTAATGAAAGGGAAACAAACACAGAATACCTGGCATGTTATGTCACAATTGAGAAATCTTCTATGGATAATTTGATCCAAGCATATGATTAAGAGAGAATAAATTATGCAAAAAAATCAGAAGTAGGTTCTATCTGCTTTTGCCCAACTTCTTCTCACCAAGGATTTTGCAAACAAAAAGTGATAACATTTAAACAACTCTTTTAAAAGGGAATGGAAAACCAATCTTGGGTATATCAAAGTGATTGTGGAATTCCAATATACATTTCCAAACCAATCTTTTACAATAGCAGTAAAATTTGTTTTATCATTGAGGTTCAGTTCTGTACTCCAAATTTAAGGAAAATATCATTTGGAAATGTTTTCATAGAAGAAATACATTTATCAAGGTATCGATACTAAAATTACAATAATGCAGTGAATTGCCAACTAACACTAAAACTACAGAAAACAGGAGATAGTGAGAAAACAGTCACCAATTTGTAGACAGAATCTTTCAACATAGAACCAATTAATCATTCTATCAATCTCAACTGCAAGGTTTTCAATGGTGCACTATAGCCCCTTCCCTTAGCAGTGTGGAGTGTGCCCTGCCCGCTAAATGGGCAGCCATAACGGAGTGGTTTACTGTAGCAAACCAAATAGCAGGCTGAAAAAACTGTAGCAATGCCATAGTGGCACCAATATTGATTCCAAAAAAGTCCTTGAACATAGACATTATGGCTTTTTGGGATTTCAATATACAACCGTAATAGAAGTGAAAATGATAAATAATCTTGGACTCATAAGTTGATGATTAATTACCTAGGAATAAGGAAACTTGTGTTGTATTGACTTTAGTTTATACTTGTATGCTTTGTTTAAGGCACTTGTGACTTAAGTTGATATTTACTTATATGTATATGCTTGTGTTATATAAAAAATATAAAAGTTTTCAAATAGTTCCATCTCGCTGTAGTGCTTTTGGGCCAGTTGTTGGACATCAATACCCAAGGTTTAAAACACTATGATAAACTCTATATCAAATTAGATGTCATATTATAAATTTCTCAGAATGAACTGCCCACAAAGAGTTTCCCATGACTCTAGGCATTTATTTTCAACTCTACAAAAGGTGCATAATTTTATGGCATAAACTGCAAGATAGCTTCTTTTTTTGTGATATTAGTTTCACCACCTAAAATAATTTTCAAATGTTAGCCGTCTCCAACTTTTTCCACAATCATATCATGAAAAAAAAAAAAAAGAAAAATCAAATTCTCTCCATTTCAATTGGGCTTAGAGCATCACTCTCAGTCTGCCATCATGAATACAACTAGAAAAGGTGACCCCCACATTTGAAACAAGTGAGAAGGAATGGAACAAAAAGGAGTGCATGCTTGGCAGGGAAAAGTAAAAAGCTTACCATACAACAAGAAAGTCTAGTAACTCAACGTGTTGTTCAATGTATTCTACACAGTAAGAATGGGACTCAACTTTATGTTTCAATAATATTGACCAACAGTGGACTAAATCCTTTCTGGCCTGTATCAAAATTCACACACCAACAATGAGCAACCGGTTAAGACAACTGCACACATTAGAGCTTGGAATCGATCTGAACTTACTTCCCATCCTAGTATAGGCAGCTTGTGAATTAGAAGAGTAAGGACATCCTCCTTGCAGATTTCCTCCACTAACTGTGAAACCTGATCCAAATTTGGTTCCGACTCTCCATCTCCAGAGAGCATCGTTCTCATTGTTGCAAAATTCTTTTCAACTTCCTCTAAAGCCTACAATGAAGCATGAAAGGCATCCGTAATCAGTAACCACTAACAGGTAACTGCAACTAAAAGAAAGGCTTGATAAATCTGGAGCAATTTCTTTCTTCATTTTTCCTCTGTCAAGAAAAAATAGCAACCTCAAATGGGAACAATTTGAAGCATGTCCAAGATAAAAGAAACGTAGAGTGTGAATTCTCTGACACAATCGTCTTAGATGATTAAGAGTTCAAAAATCAGATTGTAACATGAAATGTCATTTTTTACTTTAAATATTAACCTCGCTTATTTTGTTGATGCTATATCAATCAAAAGGGTGATGAATGTGCATGTTTATATTATTCAACCATTATATGTACCATCAGCAGACAAACTTAATGCCTGTAGCTTCTTTTACTATCTAAGCAGTTTTCAATTATTGTAGTTCAACAAATGTGTGTATTTTCAACAGACACTGCTCCCTCCCGGTAAAATACCGACACATTAAACTCAAGGTCGTTGCTTTAAATAACTGTTATACCATAATGCTATAATGTGGCATTTTTTTTATTCCTCCGCCACAGCCAATTTGTGAAGGGAGGCTGCAATGGCCTGTTTATATGATGGACTTTTGACCTCCTTTCCTCTACCATTGATAACTTGTTTTAAGGCTGAAAAGCTGTGTGCCTCCAGGTTGGATACCAATTCCATCAGTGAACAACTTGTAGGCCTCTGAATTGCCGAGTGATTACAGATTGGCTATCAAACGACTTGGAAATTAGGCCTAAGAGGAGACAGGACATGGTCGCACGCACAATGTTGTAACAGCTCCCCACGTGAATGACTTACCTCTCAAAGGAACCCGAGGGACAGACAAGACAACTTGAATGAACTTTCAATAGACAATCTTCAGAGTGCGAGAGAGTTGCAAAGGTTTTACATGACTGAAGCAGACAACATAACCCATGTGGACGCAGAAAGGACCTTGTATACACGGACAATTTGTGTATCAACAAAACAGAAGGAGGAAATGAACCAATTTCCATCAGGAAAATTTTCACGACTTAAAACAACAGTGCCCCCCTCCATCAGGGAAAACACATAAACATGCTTAAAAGAATTGATCACTTGTAAGTTGGAATCCCTTCTGAAAAGTACAATTCCGTCACAATTGTTCCTAGAACAAAACCATTCATATAACAGGTTACATACACAAATGACTAGTTTTCATGTAAAAGGTAACATTTCTTTAAAGCACAAAAACACGCAACACAATTTGCAGAAGCTATTATGAGAATTGTAAGACCTGCCCACGATTCAAGAGCGGAAATTTAAGCGAGAAAGCAAAGACCCAGATAGAGCATTGAAACCATGGATCAAAAGGGTGGTAATTACGCGAGTGAATCTAACGTGGGGCGAGTAGGTGAAGAAGAAATCAAGAACCTTACCTTTTCAAGGGCTTTAACTTCACTAACGGTTTTGGTATCGAGGGCCATGAGGCTCTCCTTGATGGACTTGGCCACCTCCTGCGGCGTTTTAGGCCTCAAAGCCTTGAAAAACGAGAACGACATGATGATCGATGATCCTTTCCCTCTCTGTCGCCGTTGATGTGGGGATGGTAAAGAAAATGCTGCTGCTGACGCAGTGTTTCCTCTTCTTCCTTTGAACCTTCTTCTGTTTTCGATTTCAATTACCCATCATCGTGACCATGATTTACGAGTCACCATCACCAACAATATGGAACCCGATCATCGCAGAGCGAAAGAATCTTAGTGCCAGGGTTATTTCTCTTTTCTCATTTTTCATACCCAAACTAAATTATAAAGCTTTTTTTAGCGTCCAAAGCCAAATCTTATAAAATAATTTTATAACAAAACTTATAACAATAATACTAAAATATTAAATCAATATAAATTTTGAAGCTCTATTCTCGTTGACTATGATCATAAAAAAAAAAAAAAATTAGCCATAAAATACAAATTCATATTATTTGTTCTTTGTTTATTATCCAAGAGGATTGTGGAGTGGAGGAGATCCAACGGACTACTGTCCCTCCAAAATTAAGGTTTTGGCGCTCTAATACTAAGACCATCAATTATAACCTTTATTTCTCATCTAATTGGGTTAAATCTGACTTAAAAAAATGAGTTCAGTGTTTCTGTATTTTTTTATTACATTTAATCAGATTTGGACTTAATTTATCTTTTTTGAATTTAGAATGGATAAAAAAATTATTAATTTGGAATGGAATAAGTTGTTTGAGTTACAAGTTATGTTATATTACTTAATATTTAAAACTTCTTGTGATTTAATATGTTAATATATAAAGAGAGAGAATAATTTAATAAAAAGTTATATTATTAATATTATTATTATTAATATGGTAACCTTTCGTTTATATATATATATATATACATATATATATATATATATATACACATTTAACATTTAGGGAGGAATTAGAGTTTATGAATTTTCTCTACCACTCCTTGATCTACTATTGTTATGCTTTTCTAACTCAAAAATTAATTATTTTTGTACAACATACTATCTTTACAATTGAAAAATAAATAAACACAGTCACAACAATAATTACTCCTTTACAATTGAAAAATAAATAAACACAGTCACAACAATAATTACTTGTATCGTAACGCATGGTGAATCTTCGTAAAATATTTAGGATTAATTATGATTTTAGTAAAATTAAACTTGGTAATATTTCAAATTTTGATATATTTTTGTTTAAAATTAAAAAATTAATGGTTACAGTCTTTTTACTTTAAATATGCCAACATCTTGTTATTTGTTAAAAGTGTTCAAATCGACATTTAAATTATGATATAATATGGTTTTCGAATAAGATACATGTATACACAACATGTTCGATGAAATTACTGACGACATTGAAATTGTGAAAGAAAAGAGAAACTTATGAGGATGAAAAATGCTCGAGCATGGGATGGACGTATAAATGGTTGCGATGCATGAATAGGAGATGAAGGAACACATGTCACTTGGAGATGAACGATCAAATTTGAGTGAAGGTACGAGTCACTACTTGAACAGTAAACACAAGATAAGACTCGAGAAAGAAGAACACTTAACAATTGGAAAATCTCGTAATATTTTTGTTTCTATTCTCATCAAAATATTGGTTGCCTCTTATTTACGAGAGTAAGGTTGCCTCCTTTTATATGCCAATGATTGCTTAAGCACGATTAAAATAAGGGTATGATGCAACCTATCACTAATCGCTAACGTGTAGAATAAACTAATATGAAATGTGCGTCGTAAGCTTAAGTTGTCTTAAGTCTAAATGTTTTGGTGATGTGTTGCTTCAAGTTTTGGTTGAAACATGTTCACACCAACACTGAGCGTCAATACCAATGCGGGCTTAATAGTTTAGCTCGCCTCGGATAGATTATGGCACGTGGGCTAACTTGCATTTTTTTAATTTCCTAAGAAGAGCATCTTTGAAAAAATAATTTGGAGTGAAATTTCCTACATCACGACTTTGATTTTGGTCTAAAACAATTACCAAGCTTCATGTAATTTTGATTATTGTGTCCTTCCTTTTAATAAAGTTTTGGATTGGAATATCATTTTGTAGTGGTGGACGACAAGGATATTCCCAGGCTGAAGGAAATTTTATTGTTCATCCCCATAAGAAAATATCATGCAATGCAAAATAGAGTGAAGATGTTACAAAAGCATTTCTTTTGAAACCCTAGACGAATAGGATATGAATTGTTTCACATGATTTTGCATTCAATATGATTCGACAAGCTGAATGAGATTCAAACTTACCAAAGTGGGATGGGCTAGACAACAAACACGCATAAAAAAATGCCAAACATGCTTAGATTTCATGCCCGTTAGCCTACATAGGCCCAATTTGCATTATTTGCAACCCACACGAGTTTGGGATGGGGCAGGCCAGCCAACGCTCGTATAAAAATTAAAAGAAAATTTGGTGTTTGGTGAACCCATCACATCGTCATACAATGATACCTAACTCATAATCAAACAACTACTGTAATTCGACATAATTAATACAATAAATAAATCAATTCTTTTATGTCACAAAAATCCCATTCATAAGAAACAAAAGGTTGTTGAAATGTTGCATTATACCATCAATATGATCTCATCCAAAGAAGATTCATGCAAACAAATTAAATAACTATTACCAAAATGACTTTTATATTTGCTAAGTTTGAATCTAGTTCAACTTGTTGAACCATATTGAATGTAAAATCATGTGAAACAAATAATATCTTATTGGTCTAGGATTCTAAAGGAAATGCTTTGCTAACATCTTCACATTATTTTGCATCGTAGGATATTTTTTTATGGGGATGATCAACAAAATTTCCATTAGCCTGGGAATATCCTTCTCGACCACCACCACAAAAAAACACTACAGTTTAAAACTTCATTAAAAGGAATGACTAAGTTATCAAAATTACATGAAGCTTAGTAATTATTCTAGACCAAAATCAAAATCACGAGCAGGAAATGTAACTCTAAATGATTTTTCAAATAAGCTCTTTATCAGGAAATTAAAAAAAAATGCAAACTAGTCAGTAAGCCATAACCTATACAGGACGAAGCTTTAAAATATCAAATAAATTAAATATATTAAAATTGAACTGAATTATTTATATTTATATATTAATATATAAGAAATTAGGGGTAAAAATTCTCTTTTATACACAAAGATCCTCGTTCATCGCAATAACAAAATTAAATGTTTTAATCAATAATAATGATATTTTAACAACTAAACTTTGGTAACTTCTTTTACACTTTAGATTACATATTTTAAGTGGTCTTGAAATATAAAAAAATAAAAAAAATAAAAAAATAAAAAATCACTTAAAAAATACCACATTAAATTATAAAAAAATTATCAAAATTTAGTTATTAAAAAGTCATATTCTTTTAATCAAATGCACCAACTTTCATGTCATACTTCATATTATCTCAAACATTTGATTTACATGAGAAATAAACACGTTTGAATTAAAAAAAAAAACAACACATATCTTACACCATCTTCTAATTTCTTTTTAGAATCTTCCAACTTAAATTTATAAATTTAAAATACACAATCAACCATGTAATATAAATTAAATATAAAAATTAGAAAAAAATGAGAGGATTCTCATTAATAACAAGAAGCAATGAGTTATATCTCATTAGGATTATCTTTTAGTAGTATATATAATTTTTTAGAGTTACTTTTATTAAATTTAATCAATTTTTTATAAATAAAAAAATTACATAATAAAATACTATTTTTATAATTTTATCATTTTAATAGCTGCTTATTTTTAATTCAAATATATTATTATATATAAAAAAATTATAAATCTTTTATTTTTTAATTTTACCCTTTTAATAATTACTTTTTTTTTTAAATTTTGATAGTTATTGATAATAAAAAAGTTATTTTCAATTTTATCATTCTAATAATTTTTTTATTTCAAATATTACTCATTATAAAATAATTATTTTTTTATAATTTTGATAACTATTTATAAAATATTACTCATAATAAAAATATTTAATAATATTACTTATCAGATTTTTTATATTACAACTATTATTTATCCATAATTATATTATAATTATATATACTTCTTGTTTTTTTAATTTTATCTTTTTAATTACTATTTTTAAAATTTAAATAATTTATAAATATTTAAGAGATAATTACTTTTAATAATTATTACAATAATTAATTCTTTCTATAGAAAAACGTAAAAACCTCACAATAATAACGTGATAATTGTAATAAATATCTTATTTGGACAGTGAAAATGATTATTTAAGGGTGAAAGACAGTTTCCTTGTCATGTTCAAGGGTAGGGAGAAGTTTTGGATGACTGCAACCAATGAGAAGATAACAAAATAAAATGGAAAGACAGAGGAAAACAAGGGTTAATATATCACCCACACAAAACCAAACTCCATAACCATATCAAAACCATAAGGAACGCCACTGGATCTACTATTCGCCTCCTACAACCTCGTCAATCTGAATAATCAAAAACGGTGCGGTTCGATGCGAGGCCACAATTGGATTAACACCCTGCTCCCGGACGAGTTACTCATCGAGATCTTCCGCCGCCTCGACTCCAAATCCAGTCGCGACGCGTGTTCCCTCGTCTGCACGCGCTGGCTCCGTCTCGAGCGCCTCACACGCGCCGCCATCCGCATCGGCGCCTCCGGCTCCCCGGACCTCTTTGTTCACCTCCTCGCGGCACGTTTCTCCAACGTCACCACCGTCCACATCGATGAGAGACTCTCCGTTTCGATCCCAACTCACTTCGTCAGTCATATTCCTCTCTCACTTCGTTCCCAACATCTCCCTTCTCTATTCTTAATTTTCCTTTCTCTGATCCTTTTTGTTTATTTTTTTTAGCAGGGGAGAAGACGGGCGAGCGAGAATTCCGCGCTGAAGCTGCATTATGTGTCTGACGGCTCTTCCTCTGATCAGAGCGATTTCGATTCGCTCTGTTTGTCTGATTCTGGATTGTCTGCTCTCGCCGATGGCTTTCCCAAACTCGAGAAGCTTAGGTTAATCTGGTGTTCTAACGTCACCAGCGAGGGATTGTCATCGCTAGCGAGAAAATGCATTTCTTTGAAGTCCTTGGATTTGCAGGTATTTATTTACTCTTCTTTTTTGTTCTCTAGCTGATTGGATTTTCGTTCGCGGTTTCAATTGTTTTTGTCACGGTTTGTATGTTTTTTTTTTTTGCAATATTTTATTTACTCGGTCTGAACTTATAGTGTTTAAGCCTTGACCTTGTTATGTGTTATGAGTATACAATCGCTTTGAAATGAATGTTTAGAGCTCGGTTGGATACAGAGTTAGAAGTGTTTTAAGAGCTGTTGAGAAGTTTGTTTTACAGAGAAACAAAAAAAAGCTTATTATTTCCGGTGGAGAAGCTCTCAGAAGCGCTTGTATCCAAACAGGCCCATAGGCTAAGTTTGGCTCACCGTTTGGCTCCTTCAACTTGGATAAATTTTGCTTGTGATATGCTTGCGACTGCATACATATATTTGTCTTGAAACCGAGACTCAATCGAAAGTAATATCGATGTTGCTAAATCAAATACATTAAAATATCCTCTAACTTCCTGTAATATGGAAAATCTAATATATTTTTTCTCATTTTATTGAAGCTAGTGGATTAAAGTGAATTTCCTGTGAAGCATTGCAATTGGAGATACCAACGCCTTTTTTTTTTTCCTTTTTGTGCATCAATTTCCTTGTCACTATATTAATATCTACAACTACGAGTAGTTTGGCGTGAGTGATGCATACTCGTCATTTTAATTCACGAGATTTTCCTATAGGGTTGTTATGTTGGAGATCAAGGTTTGGCTGCTATTGGACAGTGTTGCAAGCATCTTGAAGATTTGAATCTGCGTTTCTGTGAAGGCTTGACTGACACGGGTTTGGTTGAATTAGCGTTGGGTGTGGGAAATTCGCTAAAATCTATTGGAGTGGCAGCTTGTGCGAAAATAACCGACATTTCAATGGAAGCTGTGGGATTACACTGCAGATCTCTAGAGACCTTGTCATTGGATTCCGAGTTCATCCACAATAAAGGGCTGCTTTCTGTGATTAGAGGATGTCCACATTTGAAAGTTCTAAAGCTACAATGTATTAATCTAACAGATGATGCGTTGAAAGTTGTGGGAGTTAGTTGTTTGTCTTTGGAGATATTAGCTCTATACAGTTTTCAGAGATTTACTGATAAGTAAGTTTCTTTCTAATCATTGCTTTGCTGGGTTTGCTTCATCTGACTATGGTTGAATTCACAAAAAGATCACATTCATTGAGCATAGCAAATATTGAATATTTCTTTGTTGTGTTAAGACTTGATCAACTATTTGCAGATTTGATTAGTGGTTTGTCTTTGGAGTAATTGGCTCAATATAGTTTTTTAGATTTATTAATAAGTTAACTGCTTTCTCATCATTGCTTTTTCAGGATCTGCTTGATTTGACTACGGTTAAATTCACAAAAAAGACACATGCACCAGGCATAGTGCAAATTGCATATTTCTTTCTTGTGCTAAAACTTTACCAACCATTTTTTGAGTTGATCAATTCAAAAGATCCATTGAAACAATTTTTTATGTTTTTTTTTTTTTTTTAAATTCTATTTTTTATTAAGATCCAATGTTGTCATTTGATCCGTGTTGCCAAACTCATCTAATGGGGTGAGACTTGGTTGCTTTTGTAATTCTTTTTACTGTTCCTTTTACATGACCCTTAAAGTAGTATGAACTGCAAACTTTCAATCTTTTTCCTTGCCTCTAATTATTAATTTTGGGTTCCAATATTAATTCTTTCATTTTTTTTGTTTAGTTAGTAATAATTTTTCGTTTTATAATATCTACATTCAGGGGTTTGTGTGCAATTGGGAAAGGATGTAAGAAGTTAAAGAACTTGACTTTAAGTGATTGCTATTTCCTAAGTGATAAGGGTTTGGAAGCAATTGCTACTGGCTGCAAGGAACTCACTCATCTTGAAGTGAATGGATGCCACAATATTGGAACTTTGGGGCTAGAATCTGTTGGAAAATCTTGCCAGTACGTTTTTTTCACTAATCTAAGTTCCCTAAAATGTTATAGATGTGTGTACTATAACTCATGTGTGCAACAAACTCCACATCGAAGAATCAGCATAGGGAGTTGGGAAAATGTTTTAGAACAAAGAAACTTATTTTATGTTTCTCTATTCAACGTCTGTAATTATAGTTGAATAATCTTGTGGTGTGTTGGGTGTTCTTGCATGTATAAATTCTACTTTCTACTGCACAGGCATCTGTCAGAATTAGCATTACTTTACTGCCAAAGAATTGGTGATGCTGGCCTTCTCCAAATTGGACAGGGGTGCAAATACTTGCAAGCGCTTCACTTGGTAGATTGCTCAAGTATTGGAGATGAAGCCATGTGTGGAATAGCTAGTGGCTGCAAGAATCTAAAGAAACTTCATATCCGTCGTTGTTATGAGGTACTTTCTGCATTTATGTTGGTTTTCCTCACTAAATGACCATTCTGTATGTGTAATTTCAATTTTGGCATCAAATTGATTTTATTGTTATTTTATTTTATTGTATTTTTGTTTTGGATGTCTCACTTTCAAAATTCTGCATCTTGTAACCTAGAATAATTGCTTTGGGTCATTTGAATCAGCATTAATACTAGCATACATTACACATGTTTCCACTACAACTTCGTCATTATTATAATATTTAAAATTTAAAAATATTCTTTGGTTCTCTTGGGGGAATTACATTCAAAAGTATTTTATCTTTAGTCATTAGCACAATCCAAAAAAACATTTCTGTATACAAAACTTGGTATTTTAAAGTCAAAAGCAATTAATTCTCCGATCCCC
>Ga0214542_1009614_pt1 | contig 14823 bp, 9 predicted proteins | sample CNSS1metaG_FD_160096 | JGI IMG/M metagenome (GOLD analysis project Ga0214542, IMG submission 160096) | Root nodule microbial communities from cowpea collected in UCLA plant growth center, Los Angeles, California, USA - CNSS1 | ecosystem: Host-associated > Plants > Roots > Nodule | place: USA... | reverse complement strand
ATTTTTTTTCTAATATTTATATTCTAAAATATTTTTAAAATTGATATATAAAAATATTTTAGAAAAATAAACTAATATTTGTAAAATTAACATTTACATATAAAATATTTTAGATTTTAATATCTAAAATGCAATAAAAATATTAAATATTTTAAATTTAAATGTGAATTTTATAAATGTTAATATATATTTTTAAAATTTTAATAGTTATATTTTAAATGATATTTAAATAATTATATTTTGTTTAACAATTGAATCTAAGAATTATATTCAATTAATAATTAAATATTATAATTTATAATTAAATTTAAAAAATAACTAATAATAATGTCAATTTAAAAAATTGAGTGGTTTTATTTTAACAAAATTTGGGACTAAATTAAACAAAAATAACGAATATAGGGACTAAATTGAATAAAAATAACAAATATAGGTACTAAATTGAACAAAAAAATAATACTACTACAAACTGACACGTGGCACAACTGTGACTTGACACGTGGATCATTTTTTTCAAATTTAAAAAATTCAAAAAAAATTTAATAAAAATTTAAAAAAAAATTAAAAAAAATTTAAAAAAAAATCAAAAAAACCAAGAGTTGACACGTGGCATGTACTGTTCAAAAACGTTAACTATTTAAATACCGTTAGTGAAAATGACCAAATTGACCACAATTTGACGAAAATGAGGATCTAATTGAACATAAAACAAAAATATGGACAAAAATAGGGACCAAATTGAATAAAATGAACAAAAATAGGGACCAAATATATATTTAAGTCATTAAAGAATGTTGCGTGGAGCAAAATGGAAAAAGTTCAAAGTCCTTCTTTTCTTTACAAGGACTTTAATGTAGCTTTGTCTTCACTCCATGCATGTTAAAATTGAAGTTGAACATTCTTGGAAAGGTTGCTTACATTACATGATAATATTTCAACTACAACTTATAATTTGAATTAGCTTTCAGAATTACAATTTTTTTTTAAACATATATTTATAATAGAATTAAGCATGAATGTCTATATCTATTTATAAAATTCATTGCCAGTTCAGTTGAAATTTTTAGTCTAAGGCAGATAAAAATAAATAAAGGTTTTAGAGAGAAAAAAGTTAAATGTTTATGATTTAAAATCTATAAACAACATTTCGAGCAAAAATATCTTTTATAGAAAGTTCATAATTGTAGAAAACAAAAAATGTTATTCAACTAGAATCACTAAAAGCCTAAGGCAATGATTAAGAATACCTTTTGCTTCAGCAAATGATGAAATGGAACCTTTGTTTGGTTTAACTTATGCAAGGAATTGTCCCAGCATATATTCTTCCCATGAAAATTTCCACATTAGTCAATCCTTTCTTTCTAGAAATAATGTTATTATTCCAGTAACTATAACAAACAGATAGAAATAAATAACCAGTTTGGCATAATCTTTTTCCCATAAAACTATTACCAAATTTTTCAGCTAGCTAATTTTGAATTATTACCAAGTCCTGCACTCCAATAAATATGAAAATTTCAGTTTTATTTTTTTCAAGTTATGCAATCCGAAAGTCAAAAAATAACTTTAGGATTATGCAATTGAAAAGTTATTTTTTAAAAAAGAGTTTTAGATTGCACAACCCAAAAACAAAAAACCTTCTTGAGCGTATAAAATGATTTCCAAATTGTACAATCCGAAAGACAAAAATGACTTCATGATTATGCAATCCAAAAGTTAAAAATGATTTCTAGATTGTATATTTTGAAGCTATTTTTTTCTTAACCTTAGTTAACTTCTTGAAGTTATTCTTGACTCCCGGTTTGTGCAATCTAGAAGACTTTTTTTGAAGAAAAAAAGATAGTTTTTGTGAGATTGAAATTCAGAAGTCGTTTTTGACTTCCATATTGTGCAATTCAGAAATTTCTTTTGAAGAAAAAAAGTAACTTTCAGATTGTACAATCTAAAATAAGTTGTAACTTTTGAATTACACATCTCTAAAGGAAAAATGGGAAATTTTATATTCATGGTCGTACAAGACAAAAGAAAAATATGGAAATGTAGGAAGAATTTGCCATGATCCTTATGGGTTGGCCCCATGTGGTTGGGTTGTTCATCCCTTTCTTTAACATATGCATAATGACCAGAAGTAACTGCCCAATCGGTAGCTTCAAACTAATAATTGAGAAAGTTGTGCATACGTTAACTCTATAACTATTCTTTTGCAATTGCATCAGAACTCTAAAGTTCCAACTAAATGCTGAACTATACAGAATTGTGGCTTGGGAAATAAAGATTTTATAATGCTTAAGTGAGATCATTGTTTTGATCTTATTTTTTTATTGTAAACCTCTTTATATTGTTTATAAATACTGGCTGACCAACACTATGGTCATAATTAGAACTAACAATAAACTTAACCATCTCAGTATTAGTTCATTGATTCAAGAAACTTAATTTATAAACAAAATAAGCTAAACTTCAATTGAAAATATAGGCAAAAGTAAAGAACTAGGTGAAAAAAAAAACAGTATTTACCAAAAACTTGTTATTGGAAAACAAATTACAAATATAAGTGATTTTGCATTGGAATTTGCAGTTACGCCAAAGCACATAGGGTTGTTCATCATATTTAACCTTGGCCTGCAAAACATAGGGACATTTCTTCTAATGTGCTCTGTTGTATCAACAGAAATTAATAAACTATGACACAAAGATGCTGAAAAAGGAAATCACTAAGTAGTTTCATTCACATGATTATAAAACCAAACATGTTGTAAATCCAACCAAAACACCCTCCCTCCAAGAAAAATAAAACTCCACATGTTGACATAAAAAGTAAATGCATGCCATTGAATACAGTGAAAATAGGTTTGAGATTAATCTCCATCTTGTGTAAAAATACACATAGGGTAATGTATTTATAATAAAGGAGACATGAGCTAAGCCCAACATACAAAATAGAAAATAATAACAAATAAACTGAAGATAGAAGATAAAGATAAGATATCGAACAATATATGTAACACATACGAAACTCAGAAAAATGAACTTGTCACTTGGATTTGAGCACCCTTAAAACTAAGTCTCCATGAATAAATTTAAATCTGCAAAATTTATCCATATAAGTGACAAAGTTAAGCACAGGGTTACCTAGCAAACTGAAAGAATCATATAAAAAGCATTTAAAGTAAATGCATATGAAACTCAGAAAAATGAACTTCTCACTTGGATTTGAGCACCCTTCAAAATAAGTCTCCATGAATAAACTTAAGTCTCCAAAATTTATATATACAAGTGACAAAAGTAAGCTCAGGGTTACCTAGTAAATTGAAAGAATTATATAAAAAGCATTAAAGTAAGAATATGACTTATAAAAGCATATTTGAGTAAACATGAAAGTTCTTCCGGTAAAAGCTTATCAGCAAGCAATACCTCATTATCTTTTACCACTTTATTCCTTTTAATTCGTGTTGGAAAGACCAAGGACAAAAGGCAATCACAAAAATTATAAGTACAAAAAATTAGATTTGTATAAAGGATGATGGAAACATTATCATTAGCAAAGGATCAAAGTTGACTATATAGGAACAACACTACATCAAGTATACCATTCATTTCACACACATGAAGTGGTTTTTGCATTAATAGGTCCGCTTCAACTTCAGGTTTCCATACGCTAAACATCCCACTCCATAATACCTGTAGATTTTGCAGTCTTGATATCTGCTAAAACTTTTGGTTAAGGCAAATGTTTGATTCAATGAGAGATAGCACTACACCCGATCTTTCCTAACAACAGTAAATGCTACTGAAAAGATAACCAGAAGTTGAGGAAAGTTCAAAACTATATGTATCCATCGTATAACAGTATGCAGTATGCACTAACATGACAAGATACAATGACAAATTTCATGTTGAAAAGAGTTGTAAGCTTGGGCTTGGAAGACAACTAAACAAAATTCATTTATTAAAGGATCGTAAAACTACAATAACTTAATGCAATTTGATTTGACTCAAACTGAAAAATAGACAAACAATCCAGATAATTAAATTGAATATCGCAAGTAAGTAGATTTATATAATTGATTATAAAATTCAAATGCTATAAATCTGACCAAAACTCCATCCTATTTAAGCAAAACAAAACAAACTATATCGACACAAAAAGCAAAAGCAGATAGAACTCAGGTTCACTTCAGGACTGAAATAGAGGAGTTAAAAGTTAGAAAAATAGCCTGCATAAAGCTTCAAAGTCTACATTACATCATCACGATGAATCAATCCTTTGTAGACATCTGGTAAGAGAGGCAAATGTTCCTTGAAGCTAATGACATATTTCTTCAAAAAAACTTTCTCGGTAATGCCCATATAATAGCCAAAACTCAAACTATTCCTAAGCAAACTACCATCATTCTCGTTCACAAAGCTACCAACATTCTCGTGAAAATCAATACTTATTATTCACTCATAACAAAAAAACCACATCAACCTCACACTCCATTACCACATGACAATCTAATGAATACAATTTTAATAATCACTAACATGACAAAAAAAAATTGTGAGCTTCCCTAATATGGTCCTAAAACGTTTTCCCTTTGTTTTCCTTCTCAAGGTCTACCCATTAATGCTACCATTTTCCTCACATCCCTTCAATTTCTTAGCAAACCTTCAAAACTAGTAACCACTCTAATGCTTTCATGATAGTTTTTAAGGAAATACAAGAAAAAAGACAATTTTTTAGAGATGGTACTCCAATAAGAATGGAATTCATCCTATTACTGCGCCACTTTTCTCGGTCAAGCTTGTAAGTAACTATTTAATTAAATAACCTTTAGATTAATTTATTACACATTAAAGAATTAAGCTTTATTAATATTGTTTACTCTCCCTCAGTTTATCCTTACATACTCATATTGTCTACTCTATTCATTTTAATGTATCATCTACTAGGTTCAAAGTTTAAATACACAACATCCACTACTCTCAAACACTTGACAATACAACATTTACCACACAACATCTAACTCACCTTATCTATAACTCTTGTTTTTACTTCCACTTAGCATCCTCCAAAGTTCACACACTTCATCTACTCATTTTACCTACACCTTCCATCAATTCTACATTTCACTGTATAAGCCTTTCCTATTTCTGTAATTAGTGTAAATACACCTATTGTCTTATACATGTAATTAGACATATCATCTTATCCTTGTATTTTACAAATATCGTCTACTCTATGCCAAATACACTTAGTGTTTGGCTCATGCCCTTAAACCGTTTGTCTACTATGTGTAATTGCACTTAGCATCTACCTAGTTCGATTTTCACCTCTTGTCTAACATATTCATTGTAACTTTGTCTTTTTAGTTAAGTTATTACCCTGCCTTAACTAAACACTTCATTTACTACACTTGATGTCATATTGTCTATTTGGTTCAACTACACTTACATAATCTACCATTCATAACATCACACACTAGTGTCTACTCCACCTAACCACATATAACAAGTGCAATTATGCATAATGTCTACCATACTTCCCCACACTTAGTGAAAAAACATTTGTACTTCCTTCTTTACATTTACTATCTAATTCATTTAACTTGTACATAACATCTAATCTCTATCTCTTAAACGTGCCTTTCCCCTACCCTTACACTTAGTATTTCTTCCAAGTCTTTACACAAAACAACTTTGCAAAGATTAAAAGACTCCCTTCAATATTAATCATATATTATCATTAATTTCTTTTTCTTTTAATAAATACAGATGACAATTACTTAAAAAACTAACTAAAAAGTAAACACATTTTTAATTACCACGGGTTTAAACAAAATTAACGAAATCAAATTTTTGTATTAAAGCTATATTTTTTTATCATATTAAAATAAAAATAATATTAATAATTGCTGTACTAAATAAATCGACTATTTACAAAAAAAAAATGTATACAAATATCAAAATATTTAATGGAGATTCAATTGAAAATATTTAAATTTATAAGGTTCTTTAAATTTAATTAAATCAATAAATATATACTTTTAACTATATTTTAATATTTTTAAATCTAAAATCTTTGTATATATTTTAAAATACTTGTATATTAATTACTTCCATTCGAGTTTATAAATTCTCAAGAATAACCTCAATTTTTGTTTTTTTAAACAAAAAAAGTGTGGAATTCTATTTTACTGCACTCGATTCTTAGTATATTATTTAAATGGAAAATGATAAAGTGACTCAATTTTTTTGACTCCTTCCATTACTCCTTGAGGTGGCAGGTAGACATGGCCAAATGAGGTGGCTTTTATTTTTAAAAATACTTAGGCAGACGTGGCTTTTACATTTTTATTAAAAATTCTTTTTAAAGACACTATGGCACAGTGGGTGGGAATTGAAGGGACAGAGAAAGTTGTTCTCTTTGCACAGACCACTCCACACGAAGAAAGGGAAAAGGAAGAAAGGATTTGTATATGACTAAATCTCTACTTGTTTAAATCAATTACACTTCTTCAACGTCGTCTTCTAGTGAAATCAAAGAAAGGGTGAGGGAGAAGACAAACCTCGCAGAATCCCATTTCGTTCAAAGATTTGTTTTTGTGGTTGTAGCCAAGTTAGGGTTTTCGGTGCTTTCTGTTGTTCGATTCAGCCCGATGATTGGCAGGTTGAAATCACCGTTATGGGTTTTTGGGTTAAGGAAGTGATATTTTGTTTTGTTTTTGTTGGCCCTGAAATAAGGCCATTGAGACTACAATGCTTGGTTGATATAGGTGAATGCTGTTAATCCTCATTTGGATTGAGTGATTTGTGTTGAATTATTCAACCATATGTAATTGTGCGAATACAGTTTATAGTAGGTCAGCAGTAAATATGTATGTGGTCATCAATTCAGTAATATTGGTTTACATGTTCAAACCCTTACCACCACAGACCAGAAATAGCTAATTATGTGCAAAATGTTGTTTTCAAGTCAACACTTAATATTTCAGTGATATGCATTTAAAAATACCAGAGTAATCATGTTTGTCATGTTTTACTAACTATCCCACATCAAGTTAATATGTAATATGTGATGTAGGACTTGTGAACCAATTATCCTATACAAAAATTGATGTTCTTCAAAAAATTGACTCTAACCTCGTATCAGATTTTGTATGGATGTGCAAATTGTTTAGAGCAGGTCAATACTAATTAGTTCTTTAGTCAGCATATAATGTTTGCATACATAAGAAGTATATCATGTTGGACTTGTGGATGAATTATCCCATACCAAGTTTCATGATGTTGAATACGTTACATATACGTATAAGGTGTTTTAATTCATTAAAGATGGGGTACATATTGACACCCTTACCAAATACCACAGATTATGAGTGTGTACAAAATGTGAAACGCAAGTCAATACTTAATAGTGAAATAACCAGTATCTAAAATTACCAAAGTTATCATGTATGTCCTGTTTTACCAATTATCCCACACCTAGTTTGGTGAGGTTGAATCCATAGAATATATGTTAGTATGGTTTATTAATTCAAGGACAGTGGTCTACATCTTCAAACCCTTAGTAGAGACCACGAATTGTGAAGGTGTGCAAAATATTTAGTGTAGGTCAACAGTTAATACTTGATTGGTAAGCATTTACTATTGTAATAGTTGACATGTATGTTGTTGCACTTGTGCAACAATTATCCCACAACTCATCTCATCGTGTTCAATATCTTGCATTATATCTTATTGAATTTATGTGATTGGCTATAAGTGGAGTACATATAGAATCCCTTTCCAAATAGCACAAATTTTGGAGGGGATGCAAAATCTTTATCGTCGGTCAACATTTAATAGTTACATAACCATATAATATTTCCAGAGTTGGAATGAATGTCATGTTTAAGGTGTGGACTAACCTCATCAACGTCTATTGTTTGAGTGACATTGAGTTACATGGATAACAAAGTGCACAAAATAAGTTTAATACCATAGATGTAGTACATCCTTCCAAACACATAGTGTCATGAAATTAAAAGTACAAATTAACAACGTAAACCCAAAAGTTAAAAGTAAATAGCACAAAAATTAAAGACATTAAACAATCATGAATTATGTAAGTGATATATTATCCGAACCAGAAGATCCAACTTTGGAGCTCTCCTCAACCTCAAAACATGGAATATTGGTGGATTGAGGAACCATCTTCTGCAATATATCCTCCACATTGGTAGTGTCAGTAGGTTGCACATTGGGCTGCACACAGATGCACCAAAGTTAATCACCACATTCACAAGTTGTCACTACTATAACATGAAAGTTCCAAAAATTTAGTGATTCCACATGCTTGCAAAAAAATGCAGCAGAGGTTATCACTTGTCTGCACACAGGTCATCACTAAAAAATCAAACAGTTTTAATCAACTTGACTATGAAACAATATGAAAGACATATTTAGAATAAACATAGATGCACCAAAGTTAATCACCACATTCACAAGTTGTCACTGCTATAACATGAAAGTTCCAAAAATTGAGTGATAGCACATGCTTGCAAACAATGCAGCATAGGTCATCACTTGTATGGACACAAGTCATAAGCAAAAAATCAGACAATTTTGATTAACTTGGTTATGCAACAACATGAAAGACATATTTAGAAATGAACACAGATGCACCAAAGTTAATCAACACATTCACAAGTTGTCACTGCTATAACATGAAAGTTCAAAAAATTGAGTGATACCACATGCTTGCAAAAAATGCAGTAGAGGTCATCACTTGTGCACACAAGTCATCACCAAAAAATCAAACAGTTCTGATCAACCTATTCAGAAAATCGGTATTCACAGACCTATTAAAGTACTTGGTTCATCAAAAACTTCAACTTCAATTGCGATTAATTTCACATCCAATGTAAACCTAACCAACTCCATCACAAATAGATACTCACACAAACACAACAAACAAAAACCCTAGAATCAAGAATCATCTAGTTCAAATGGAAAAAAAATGAAAATTTTTGGTGTTTTAAACACTAAAGCACACCCTAATGCAAGTAAAAAAAATCTCCATACCTCCAATGTCTTACAACCACCGTCGATCTTAGAGTTGCAACCTTCGAAAACAATGTCCAATCACCCCAAACCCAATGGAGGAATTGCTTCACCTCACTGATTGAAGAAACTACAATGTAACTCCATGTCGTGCTTTGCGCGACACAGAAAACGCCTTCGTCAACAACACCTTCACCTTTTTTCCCTCACGTCGTTTCGTGCTCTACGAGAGAGACAAACAGCCTTCGTCAACAAAACCAAAAACTCTTCTCCGTAACCCTTTCAAGCTTTGGATGCGAGAGACAATCCGAAAAACTTCTTCACCTTTTCTCCATAACCCTTTCTCCATCTTCGTTTTCTATCTTCCTTCGTAAAAATCCTTACAAACTTCGCAAAAAAATTTTTGTTAAGGGTGAGAAGAGAATGAGAGTATGTGTTCGCAGGAGAGAAACATAGAACGACTCCAGAGAAAGTGAAAGTGGGAAAGTCGAGCAGTTCACTTCCCATCACTTCCCGCCTCAGTATTTTTTTTAAATTATATTAATTTCAAAAATAAAAACGACCTCACCTGGCCATGTTTGTATGCCACCTCAGGTAGTAATGGAAAGGGTCAAAGAAATGGAGTCACTTTATCATTTTCCTATTTAAATATATCTTTATCGGTGAGTATTTGATCATTAGTTAGTTCTTTATCCTCCAATGATCATCCACCATACAAGTCATCACCTATCCATGGAATGAGACAACGTGACTACGATCACATCACATCCTACATTGAAACCAAGATTTTTCATACTATTCTATCAATACCATTTTTCAAAGTCAAGTCACAAACTTATAAGTCACTCAACATTAGGTCAATTTCAAAAGTATACAATTTCCAATTGCCACATTTTTGTATGAATATCGGTAATAAAGTTTTAGGTTTAATTGTGTTTTATTATTATTATTTTATTATATATATATATATATATATTTATATTTAAGGTAGATTTTTATTCTGGTCCTTAAATTTAAAAAGAATCTTTTAAATATAGTTTTAGACTTGTTAAACTATTTTTTTGTTGCACTAGAATTTAGGAAATAATTCTAAAGTTTTCCTAATGAAGTATAGAAAAATTTTGGGTATCGAATTCAAGGAAATGGTGTGTATTAAGTTTAGTTTGTACAATTTAATTTCGTTTAAGGAGAAAATAAAACATGAAAAAGGAGAACATAAAATTGAATCAAGAAATTTAAGAATTACCTAAACTAAAACTTATTTAAATGCATGATGGAAACTAAATTATGCTATGCATGAATGATGCAAAATGTAGAATGCAGGGACCTAATGGGATGATGAACTGAACTTTAAATGTAACGAAGAAGTGTCTAGATGAAATGCAAATGGTGAATGCATATGCCTATTTGAAAAGCTAGACTAAAAACTAAAATTAAAACCAGGTAATTAAATCTGACATAAGCATCAAAACATGACATCAATGAGTATTGTAGTACGTGTATGCAGATCTCAATTTAAAGATGATGCAAAATATTTGAGTTGCAGTTGGACATCATCCACTACCAAAACATAACACAAGTAGAATCAGTTGCAGGTTTTCATTTATTTGAATGCAATGCATATTACACTTAAAATGGGCAACAATCAAAAGAGAATGCATAATAGCCTAAGTCTAAATATGCAAATCAGACTTCATGTGAATGTAGAACGTGAGTGCAAATCGAATAGCGTGGAAAACTTATAAATGTGAGTGCTAAGATGATCTAAAGTACTCTAAAATGAAGATGAATGAATAGGAACCATGTCTGTTGCATGAAACCCCATGACAGTAGAAACTTAGACTATGACAACAATAAAATTGATAAGCAAAACCAAATTGTGAGGTAAGCTATGTGTGTGCATGTAATTCAGATATGAAAAGTGCTTCAATTTGATTTTTCGATCTTCCAAGCACCTCCATCCATCACACATCGGTCTTTGCCTTGTTTCAACGTCACCAACGATAAACTATATTTTAAGTAAAACGTGCACTTTGAGAAGGAAAGTTCGATCAAAGATTTCAGTTGACCCACCAAGGACTGTTATGCCAAAAGAGAAAATTGGAATTAATGATTCAACATGCAATTCATCCAATTAAGGACTTCCCGACAAACTAATTTTATTAAAAATGGACTTTTAAAAATAACAAAACTAAATACAACAAAATACTATTAAAATTAACAGTTTATGAAATAATAAAAAAAATTAATTAATTAAAAACAAACATTTTTTTTTTTAAACTAAAATCAAATTTTTATCAAGGAAAAACACATAAAAATGAATGTTATATGAAGTTCTTATATATTAAATTTAAGAGATGAAAAATATTTAATGTAAAAATTAAAATAATATCTTTTTCAAATTTGAAAATCTAGAAATACTTATTTATATTTAAGGAAACAAAACAAAAATTACTTCAATTTCAAAAATAAAAAATATAATTAAGCCTAAATTGTATATTTATGCAACCATAGGTTGAGATAAATATAACATAGTCGTTTGTTTTAATATTACAAGATTCAAATATCACATCAAATATCTTAACTAGTTTAAATATAAGATTATAACAAAAAAATGTTTTTGTTTTCGAAACTTTAAGAAAATAATATTTTAATTGGGGAAATTAAATATCCCTGATTACGGTAAGATGATTTTATCCAATTGATTTACACATTGGATTACTTTAATTTAGTAATACTTTTATTTCACTTATTACTAAATCAGTTAAGTATAAAATTTAATAGTAAAAAATTATCCAATTACAGTATAAAATGTATTAAAGACATGTGTAGATATTTTTTAGTTAACATACAACACAAATAACGTAAAGATTTAATGAAATTTTATCTACATGTGAAGCTGTATAACATTTAAAAATATAAGTTAAACATATACAATATGTATATAAATATAAATATTTAATAATAAATCACAAATAAATTTTCTTACGTATTGTTTTCTAATTTTACCTATACATGGTCATATAGATAATATAATGGAACATAAAAACAACTCATATATATATATATATATATATATATAAGAAAATTAATTCCATTGAAATATCAATATAAAAAATTTACAAAAGTAACATACAGTATACATCAAAGATATAAATGGAATGTCAATTGATATCTTTTGAAAAACTCATATGTTACGTCAAAGAGTAATAGTTGATCCAAACCAATATTTAGATTTACAAACAAACCTTAGAATAATAAATTTATTACAACCTAGTTTGCATCTACACATGTCAGGATGTGTAAGAATCTAACATCATTTCTCACCAACGGTTAGGACATCTATCTCTATTTACCCATTTGGACTTATCTTGTATAATGTGCGGTATGCACTACTCATTTGTTTATGAAAGGTTAAAATACCTTTTTAGTTCTAATTTTTGTCAATTTTTTTTTAAATAAGTCATAATTTTGGTTTTGTGCTCAAATAGATCCCAATTTTCGTCAATTTTGTTCAATTGGGTCCTTTTTTGCTAACACTGTTTAAATCATTAACGGCCATGAACAGTGACGGCCACATGTCACTTCGTGCTTTATTTGATTTTTTTAATATTTTTTAATATCTTTTAATTTGTTTTTAATTTTTTTAAATGTACACGTGTCAACCAAGGAGTTTGCCACGTGTCACTTCGTGGTTTTTTTGAATTTGTTTTGAATTTTTTTTTGAATTTTTTTTAGTTTTTTTTAAATGTCCACGTGTCAACCCAGTAGCGTGCCACGTGTCAAAGTCAATGTTCTAAATTCAATTTGATCCCTATATTTGTTATTTTTGTTCAATTAGGTTCCAATTTTTGTTAACATTAACCAATTTGGTCCCTCTCCAAATTAAAACCAAATTTAATTTTTATATTAAAATTCACATTTTTTATTAAATGTTTTTATATAATATATTAAAATTCACATCATTATAACTTTGATATAAAAATTAAATTTGATCACATCTTCGATAGGGACCAAATTGGTTAATGTTAACAAAAATTGGGACCTAATTGAACAAAAATAACAAATATAGGGACCAAATTGAATATAGAATATTGACTTTGACATGTGGCACACTACTGTGTTGACACGTGGACATTTTAAAAAAAATAAAATAAAAAATAAAATAAAAAATTCAAAAAAACCACAAAGTGACACGTGGCACGCTCCTGGATTGACACGTGTACATTTAAAAAAAATTTAAAAAAATTTAAAAAAAATTCAAAAAAATTCAAAAAAACCACGAAGTGATAATGTGGATGAGTTATCTCAGTGGGTATGCAATCTACATTAAAAAAATGTGGGTGGATTAGGCATTTAAGTCCATATAGGTATATCCATAATATCTTAGATATAGTGCAAGCTCATTTTACATAACTTGTCCTAAATTTTATATTTGTGTAAGATTAAATGTGTTAAATATGACTAAATATTAGAGTAAAAATTAAACACTTTGAATGTTTTGATTGATAACTTAAACACAACAAGTTTAGTGCTTGAAAACATGTAGCAATTACGTGTGGCAAACTGAATAAGACCATGAGTGCATGTGGTTTATTTGATAGACGATAGAGCACTATGCCAAGTTTCACTTCAACTAACAAATAATTGAAGAGCAATCAGACTATAAATATAGACTAAAACTTAAAGTTCATGATAAGTATAGACCAAGACTTCAAGTTGTCACACATGAAGAATACTCCAAAGCTTGAGTTTGAAGATGCATATAATTTTTTCATCATTTGTCTCCAAGACTTTTGCATTCAATTTCAAAGAAATGTTCATCTTATAATTCAAGCTAAAGTTGAAATTTCTATTAACTTTATCTGACAAGCATGTTCTGACCAAACTATCTGTTTAGTAAGGTGTGTTCTTTTGTCACTTAAAGAAGTAAAACACTATGTGTAAGATCCGCTAAATTTAATTAATTAAATAAATAAATAATTAATAAATGCGAGTAGTGTGAGCCTTTATGACATTTAATGATGGTTATTGTGACGTGGAAAAGTACTAGTTTAGATGATTGAGACTACTTGATTGTATGAGAGGACTAGAATTTGAGTCTTATGTATGCCATTTATGTGTTATTTAATTTATTATTATTTTAATAATGTGTTGGGTTATGATGAGTGATAATATAATCCTATAATTATAGGAATTATCATGAAACATGAATTGGTTGAATGGTTGTGCATTGAACTAACATTGGCATGGTTATGGGTTTGAACCTTGGTATAACCAAATTAAGCTTTTTTTTTTTCTAAACTTAGTTTTGGCATGAATGTGAAAGGGTAGAGAAACCCTAACTGACAATGGGCAGTCAAGGGAGGCTGGAAAAACAACCATTAATGGACTTTGAATGGTAATTAAGTCGGTTTAATGCCAATTCTCGTTTTTCTTTTCATCATTGATAATTAAGGCAATTTTTAGTGAAAATTAAGGGTGAGAGAGAGAGTTTTGGTGTCTGCTGTAAGACCCGGGAAAATTAAATAGTTATTTAATTAATTATTTAATTAGGACGGGTAATGAGAATATTTAAAGTAATAAATGTGGAGAACTATGACGTGGAAAAGTACTAGCTCAAGTGGTTGAGAGTACCTTCTTGTGTGTGAGGACTTGGGTTCAAGTCCTATGTGTGCCACTTGGGTGTTATTTAAATTATGCATTTTTGTGTGTTTATATATTGAATGCGTATGGATGATGATAAATCCTTAAAATTGTGGGAGTCATCATGAAACATGTGTTGGTTGAATGGTT
>Ga0214542_1009613_pt1 | contig 14828 bp, 5 predicted proteins | sample CNSS1metaG_FD_160096 | JGI IMG/M metagenome (GOLD analysis project Ga0214542, IMG submission 160096) | Root nodule microbial communities from cowpea collected in UCLA plant growth center, Los Angeles, California, USA - CNSS1 | ecosystem: Host-associated > Plants > Roots > Nodule | place: USA... | reverse complement strand
AAGAAAAACAAAATTTTTTTATTTTATTTTTTTTTTTTTTTTTTTTTTTTTTTTTATATATTTTAATATATATATATATATATATATATATATATATATATATATATATATATATATATATATATATCATTGAAGAATATAAGATTTTAGAACTGCCTTTTGCAACATAGAAGAATCGAGCCACAAGATATTGGTGGAACATTTAGGAATTGTTTTATTGCTCAAACAATAGTTACTTGAAGCTATCTTAATGAAATGTGTTTCTTGCTTTTTAAAACTTGGTTAGCTTAATTTTCCTTTTATAACAATTGTGCACTTTAACTTTTAGAGTTTCTTGCCATGAAACTTGATAACTTAATTTTGATATAGTGTCCTTCAGTTCAAATTGCACTTAATAAATTGTATCTAACAAAAGACTACAATAATAACAAGAGGACACTAGTTTATTACTTAGTTACTTGCTGTAACTAACTAATCAAGATACTTGTCAAATTGTGTATTATTTTCTTGCATCCATGGCCACTGAAATGAATGAAATATTGTATACTCTTATATTATTTTGGGTAGTTTTCAGAAATTGAAGGATTTTTAATTTTTACAGAAATTTTATTTTTCAGCATCTGAATCAGAATGGTCTTAAGAATAATGTAGAATGGTACTTGTTAACATGCTAACTTAAAAAGTACACATTTAAAATTGTTTAGACACTAGATTAATGAAAGGGAATGCAGAATGTATGAGCTAAAGTACGTGAAAAATTAATTAAGGGACAATTAGAGGCTCGTTACAGGTGTCCAACTTATGCAATTTCATCTGAAATCGCTGCAGAAGAATCTGAATTTGAAGGTTGTGTGCATGATGTTGCAGTAATGGACATTATAATATGATAAACACCAAAAACAAATGGCGGATTTCTGAAAGACCACCCAGACAAGAACTGAGTGGTTGCTTATCCTTTTTGTTTGATTAGTATGGTTGGCAGATATTAAATTATTAATATTATGAGCCTTTGCAAAAGGAAGAATTTATCCTCATTAGCCAAATCTTGTATCTAAGTGTTTATATATATTTTTTTCTTTAAACATGTACCAAAAATGGTTTTATTCGAATTAAATTGGATAATTGAAACAAAATTTTCTTTCTTAGCCAGGTGGTGGTGGGAAAATTTGTGATATCCAGGTGATTCATTTAAGAAAGAAAGTGATGATAATAAATTGTGAAAAGAAAAGAAACTTGGAAGAGACAGTGACACATTAAAAACCTGAAGAAAGCACGAGGAGCACAGGGAGAAAAAAAATTACGTGGGTGAAATGAATGGGAGAAAACCGCGGCTGTTTTCCTCCTACCTTCCCGACACAAAGTGGTATTCTTAAAGCAGTTTTTGGTTTGGTTTGGATCTTCCTTTGTTTCGTAAGATTCAGCTTTGACAGCCCACAATATCTTATTTGGAGTTCTGAACTTCCACCAAAACCACCAATCTTTCTCCATCTCCCACTTTTGTCTTCTTCCACTTTTTGTTTCTTACTCACCACTCTCAAACACTACAGATTGGGGTCCAATAACCCACCACCCATCTTAGATTCTATAATCTACCTCTTATGCAAATATTCGTTACAAAATCATCACAATACCTATTTTTCCAAAATTCATACTCTTATCAAATCAAATCAAAGTTTTTAAAAAATTAAATATATTTTTAATGTAAAATTAAAACTTGACTTTATTCCAAATTAAAACTTTGTTTGTGTTATGATCGAACATTCACCACTAGGTCAAAAGTTATAGTCATTAATTAGAGTGCAAACTTTTTTGTTTAAGAGTGTAACAGCCAAAACGTCATGATTCGATTATGACCTGACCACTTGATCTCTGTCCTAGGACAATTGATGTCACCTGCAACAATCTTTGCTCAACAATTGTTCTATTAGGAATTCTGTTTTGGATTGTGACTTGACCCATCTGACCTCTCCCACAGGACAATTATGCAACCCGTAACAGTTTTATAAATATAGGGTTAAATATGTTTTTTGTCTCTCAAGTTTAAGTGAATTTTGGAATTAGTCCATCTTCGAAACTTTATACTAGTTTAGTCTTTCATCTTTAGAAATGCGTGAATTTAGCCATTCTTACCAAATTTTGTTAAGTTTATTTGACATTTTAAACACATGTTATGATAATATTTGAGTTAACATTGAAGCAAAAATGTAGCAAACGGTATAAACAATTCAAATACTATTATGAAATGCGCTTGAAACGTCAAATAAACTTAACAAAATATGGTTAAAAGGACTAAATTCACACATTTTTTAAGATAAATGACTAAATTGGTCAAAAGTTGTAAAGAAAAATTAATTTCAAATTTGACTGAAACTTGAGAGACAAAAAACATATTTAACCCGTAAATATAATCTAAAATGTCATTTAATATGTAAGAAAAAATTAACACTGCCATTAAACTAAAAGGATTATATCTTTTAAAGTTTGAAAATCAAAATATATCAAAGTTTAGAATTGACAAATTAAAATTTTACAGGACTACAAACATATTTAATTTTCCATGTGAAATAAATATCATTTTTCTTTATCATGTTTCGAAAAAATATTAAAGATTACAAAATATAGAAGACATTTTTATATGGTCGGTCATGTTCTAGCATGGTTGTTGATAATGATTTGGCCAAGTAGCTTGGCTGCGGACATTACCATTAGCATGCATGTGAAGGTGAGTGGGGGTGGTTCTTGGTACCTGTCACCCTGTTTCTTCTCTTTCTAACATTTCATTTTATGTGATGGCTTCTCAGCTAACAACATTCAAAACCATCCTTGTTAATAGTAATGGGTGGGGGAAAAAGTGCAATATTCAGGTGTTAGCTGGCACCAAGTTAATATTTTTTAATATTAATCCCTTTTCTTCAAATTCTCGTTTTCTCAAAATTTTTTATAATATTAAAATAATTTGTGGATGTAAAGATTTTTAAAAAGATGCAATTTGAAGTAATCATAACTTACATGATTATGGTGAAAGACTTTTACTTAACACCTTTGTTCTTACTCCCAAAACCTCAAGCACGTGAGAGTTTATGTTAATAAAGCGCTGCAAAAAGTAGTTTCTAGGTCGATCACGAGTCATTTCCTGCGCAAGAAAACGAGAAGGATGCAACCAGCAGCAAACCCCACCTCATATTAATCACTCTTAATTATTTCATCAAAAGTCGTGCCTGTGATCTACACTTTGCATGTAACTTTACTCTTTCACTTCAAGTGTTTCGTAGGAATGAAAAGAAAAAAAGTATTAGAAATGAAATACATAAAAAATAAGTTCAAAATTCACCTAACTTCTTGTGTCTGATCCAGAACTTAAGTTAGCCTATTCTTTTAATACTAAGTACACTCTCATACCTTGTATGGTAGTCTTGTGAGTTTTTTTTTTTTTTTTTTACTTGTGTTTTGATATGTTAGGATGCATCTCCTGTGTCATAATATATATACTTTTTCATTGGTTTTTTTAAAAAAATGTTTCTTTTAGAGTTTTACAAGTTTTTATAGTGTTAACTAATCTAGCCTATCAATAGAAGACTTATGGAACATGATTTCCTCTAAAAAGGTCTTCTAAAGAGTGTTTTTTTTTTCCAACCATAACCATCGTTGGTTTCTAATGAAGTTCGACAATTTATATATTTTAAGCGGCCAACACCTAAAAGTTTGGTATTTCATGTCGACAAATCCTTTTTGGAAAAAGAATCTACATAATTCTTCACTGAGTCATAAAAGTGTTTATGCTTTTAAGAGTTGTATTTTCCCTTGTTGATCCTTGTTAGGATTAAACATTCCTCAACCCTCAAAATACCCACTATAGCACTTAAATATTATATTTTAGGTAACATTACATTAAAATGTTTTATTAATAATTAATTTTAGCGATTAAAAATTGTTAATCACTATGATAGTAACTAATTTGTATATCAATTTTAAAAATAAAAAATTATTGGTTACTAAAATATTTATTATTATGAATATATATATATATATATATATATATATATATATATATATATATATATATATAATTGGTCTCTCAATTAGTTTTTAAAATTTAGCTACCAAAGTTTTAGCTATCAAAGAAAATTGGTTAGTTAAAACCTTGATAGGTAAATTTTAGAAAGGGTTAAATATGTTTTTGGTTATTCAAATTTTAGTAAAAATTAGAATTAGTCCCTCTTGAAAATCTTGAACCAATTCAGCCTCTCAACTTTGTAAGTGTGTGAGTTTAGTCATTTTAACCAAAATTTATTACGTTTATTTGACATTTTAAACACATTTCAGTATAATATTTTGATTTGTTTACGCTATTTAACACATTTTCGCTTCAATGTTAGTTGGGAAACACATTTTAAACATCAAACAAATTTAAAAAAGAAATTATTTAAAGGAATAAATTTACGTATTTCTAAATATGTGGAACTAAATTGGTTCACGATTTTTAACAGAAACAAATTCCAATTTTCAATAAAAATTGAAGGACCAAAAGATATTTAACTTTTCTAAAAATTAATTAGTGATCAATTATAATTTTTTATTCCTAATATTGACTATTTTAATAATTAATAATTTTTTTTATTTTATAAATTAATATATAAAATGATTAAAAAAAATTTATTACTAAAATTAATTGTTTAAGAAACATTTTCTTATAATTTTTATTTTATATCGGTCGTTGTTCTGACTTGACATATAACCGGTTATTAATACTCCTTCGAAGACAAAGACGCGTTAAGAATTAATGTTATGCTACATCAATTCTTACTGTAACTGATTTAAATTTTCATACTATGATCCTATTACTCTAAGAATTAATGTTTTATATTTTTATGTTTATATGTAGGTTACAATTGACCTTTGATTATGTCTACGTGTTTTTTTTTTTCATCGCGAGAATGAGACAGATAATAAGGTGATTAAATTTAAAAAATAAAAACACAATCTTACTAATAAAATTTTATTCGCTAATATTGTAAAATAAAATTTTACTAATGAATTTTGATTAGCTAATATTGTAAAGTTAAGATTTTTTTTATAGCTATAATTTTTATAAAATGACGTAAAACATATATAAATTTTATATAAATTAAAAAATATATATTGAATTTTGTTTCAAACATCACTCTAAGATATATATTAGATAAAAATAAGAAAGTTAAATAACTTATAAGTTAAAAGAGTTAAAAATGTAATATATATATATATATATATATATATATATATATATATATATATATATATATATATATGGATTTGAGAGAGGAAAAATGTAACACGAATGGAATATGAACATAATTCACATATAAGAGATTGATATCGCTCATAATCTTACGATAATAAGTTTATGAGTTTTGATCCGTACATGATGTTCAACTTTATCAATTTTATTTAATATGAAAGTTAAATTCATACTTAGATTCTCGACCAGAATTGAGTTGCATATTAACAATACAGTATTTATAAATAAGTAAAGATAATTATTTAGTAAACAATTAATTAGCAGGTACACATATATAAAAGTGGAAGATCAAGCTAAGTAGAAAATAATTTTTCAGTAATAATGAAATAGATTTTGAGACTAATTACATATGTAAGAAACCTTGATTCTTAAGTTTCCCCTCCTTTATGGATAGCTGATAAATGAACAAGACGGAGAATTTTGTTACGTCAACTTGCTGATTACATTCAAAATTAATTAGTTATACAAATATTCTACTCTTTGTCAAACAACTAATCCACCAATATTGGAACTCAATATTTGATAGACAAGGAACTTGAAATTGTTTATTACCAGATCCATAATATTGTAATTTAGATAATATCTTTTGCGAGATTTTCTCATAAAGACAATATGGTCTTCTTATTACATATGTATATGTTGCCCTAATATTAGTTTTCATGTCTTAAATTCATGAAAATCTGAATGCTTGTGAGTTGTGAGTTGTGATCTTCATGGGGTCAGCTCCATTCAAATTGAGCGGCTATGTGTTGGGTGGTCACACTACATTGTAATCTAACCTTTTGTCTTTTATGAGATAGACAAATCAATTTATTTTTCAAGGCACTTGCACTTATTGCACCAACCTTAATCATCATAACTTGCATATACTAATTATACTAAAATTCGTATTAAATTATTAATACACACACTAATGCAGACAATCCTTTTATGCGTGCACATAATTTAAAAAAAAAAAAAATCAAAATCTAGAGATTAGTTTGTTAGGTTTTCCACAAATCCACTTCTAACATATAAGTTTCTAATTTCGCAGATAGAAATATAGTATTAAGCTCTAAACCAGATAGCTTGTTTTTTAGTATGTGGAAGAAACAAAGTAGCCCCACGTACCCTCTCTCAGAGGGAATTGCAACTGTGCAATAACACGATTTGAAAAAACTAGTTATTTAAAACCTTCCAATTCAAGTTGGGTTACAATATTCAGCGCTCCACAAATTTTGTCTTTTTCGAAACTAGAAAACCCCCTTGTTGTGCTAGCATTCGAATTAGTCAAATTTGTGTGGGGGAGAGATGCAGGAAAGAAGATCAAAATCCAGAAAAATCAGTGAGGATTATGCAGATCAAAGGATCCAATTTTGTAGGTTAGAAATGAAATGAAAACATGTTGTAGACTATATATGAAATCCAACTAGCGTGTTTAGTGGACTAAAACTGAGGTCACGAACTTGTGATTAATTATAGGAAAGTTATTATTAAATAATGGTATAGGTGAGGATTAACAAAATGTCTAAAAAAATTTATGAGAATAGGCTTTAACCTATATCTGATATTATATTAGAAGTGGACTTTAAACTTAATTTAACCTTACAAAATTGATTTATAAGATTATATATTATGAATTAGTCTTATCTTTAGTTGATGTGGACTTCCAACTATATAATAAAATTTATAGGTAAGTTGAGCTTTATATATTTAAAATTACACTTGTGAATGAATATAAACAACACACAGGTAGTTATTAGCTGTCAGTTATAAATTTCGACATTTTCAACATATGATCAGTTCCAAATTACATTTGGCAAAAGTTCATTGACCTTCACTAACATATATAGCTCAGTGATGAAAGACTTTATAAATGATATATAATATCAGTTTCGATAATTATACAACTCACTTTTGTTATGAAAAGAAGTATGCGTGTATGATTGTTCAGCTCCATCATTTTCGATATTACAAATTAATACAAAAGACAAAACCAAATCAAAGTTAAATTAGACCAGATGCAAATATAAAGTACGAAAATTATATTTTAACAAAGTTTGATAGACAAACATTTAATAATATACACATAACATTATCTCTCATGGATGAAATAAAGATTTGATATGACTTGAAAAAAAAAATTAATATATGTTAAAAAAAAATTGTTAAAAAAGTTTGTCAAAGTATCATATTCTTATAAAGTATTTGATTATTCTTATAAAGTATTAGATTATTGTTTGTGGAAGAGTGAGGGTCTAATATAAGTAATTGTTGTGATATATTAAAAATAAACTACATTACAACTATTGATAATTTAAGTTATGATATTGAAACTTTTATATATTAAAAATAAATTATAAACTTCTGGGCAGATAATAATTTCTAAAGAAAAACACATTGTTGAAGCAAAATGTTTGATAAAAAAGTAGAAGTTTTATGAAAAGCGCTATCAAGATCCTTACAATCATATATATTAAACTTGTAAATAGGTTGTAACATAAATTATAATATTTAATTAAATTATGTGTTTAATAATAATGTAATGATTTTATTTTAGATAATATCTTTTGTCTTGATTAAAAAATATTCAAATTTACATTGATTAAAATCCAACATATTATAATACAAGAGGATGCAAAACATGTTTAACTTTGTATAATTTAATGCAAAAATATATATAATAATTTGAAGCTTGTTAGATACTTATAGGTTTAATTACTCGTAAGGTACTCAGTTTGGGTCAGGGGTGTCAATTTGGTACCCGGCGAAAAAAAGATTTCAATTTGGTACCCAAGTTATTTTAAGTGCATCAATCAGGTACATCCCGTTAGATTGTCAGAAACGGCGTTAAAATCTTGGTGACGTGGCAATTTATAACGGATATGTGTCATTGAAAGAAGAATACGTGTAAAAAAAATAATTGTACAGTGTGCAGTGGTGTTATAACGAAAGGTGATGTATAGATTTGCCCTAACTCTTAATAGTACCATATCATCTTCTTCTTCCTCTCCGTTCCATTGCAGGTTCAGAGTTTAAGAAGTGGCTTCTTGATTTTTGTCTTCTTCTTCCAATCAATTCGTCAATGTGTGATCTTCTTCTTTCGCTCCATTATGTTGCAGGTTTAGAGCTCAAGAGGTTGGTCCTTGTTGTGTGTCTTCTTCTTCCAATCAATTCTTCAATGTCTCGCAGTGAGGGTTGTGCGTGTTCTTCGTGGGCATCGCAAAAAAATAGTGTGTCCTCCCCTACTGTTTCGTATAGGAGTGCGGGTGGAACCCCAATGTGCTATTGTGGGGAGGTTGCAGCGTTGAGAGTTGCTAAAACAGTAAAGAATTTTGGAAAGCAATTTCTTGGGTGCCCTAACTACAAGGTATTAATTATTGTTTAAATTTTTGGTTTCCATAATATTTGTTGGTGTTAAGCATTTTTGTGGGTTTAATTTCCTTTAACCAGCGCAGTGGTGCCAATGAAGAATCTAAAGGATGCAATTATTTCAAGTGGTTCAACGAAGACAATGGGGATGAAAGAGATGCAACCATAAGAAGACAAAGGAGAAAAATATATGCTCTTGAAAAATCAGTTATGGTGTCTAAAAAAAGGATTAGGTTTTTAACATAGGTAATATGTTTTCTGGGACTGGTGAACTTTATATTAGTTTGTAAGTTGAATAAAATTTTTTGATTTTGTTGTAACCTGGATGGAGTACAGTGGGTGTGGATGCAATTTCATGGGTTAGAATGTTTGTATTTACGTTATGTTATTGTAATGGATTTTGATTATGGAATGAAAATATCTTTCGAGTAAATTTTCCTGTCACTTTATTTGAATTATATTTGGAAGGAAAGCATACAAACTGGAGCATCATATTCATCCACCAATCATATATAGCCTTGTAATGAAACCACAAAAAACTACACCATGTAAGCACACAAACTGGATTACCATATTCATCCAGCAATAATAAGACAACCTGTGCATAATAAGCCAAAAACATTTCCATCCAGTAATAATAAGACAACCTGTGCATAATAACCCAATATTATATTCATTGAATACTGTTCTGCTTAATTAAAAGTTGGTAATTGATGTTCGTACCAAGTGGATGTTCAATATACATAATGCTTCTCAAAAAACAAACCAAAATATACCACCAGATTACAAAATACACCAGCAAATTACAAAAGTTTTTTCCAATTTGATCTTCCAAAACACAACATCAATTTTTCTCTCCTAATCTTCCAAAACACAACAGCAATTTGATCTTCCAAAACACAACATCACGGATTCAGTATTGGGCCCCTCCTGAAAGACAATTTTTCTCTGTAGGTTGCTGTTGTAGTAGACTGCATTTGATGGACTTGTGTAGTTTGACTTGCTTGTGTTGGAAGAGTGGCATTGTGTGGCTGTGAGACTTGTGTAGTCTGACTTGGTTGAGTAGATTGAGTTGGTGGAGTAGGCTGACTTGGTTGAGTATGCTCAGTTTGTGGAGTGCTTTGACTTGGTTGCGTAGGGTCTGCAAGTGTGTTTTGTTGTGTTCCAGATGGAGCAGTTTCTGCTGGTGCAGGAGGAGCATGTGGGCAGCTTGTTCTTTTGTGGCCAATTTCTCTACATAACCCACATTTTTTACGGGTACCACCTTGTCTCAGTTGAGTGTCATCCTTCCTCAATTCCCAAGCCTCCAATCTTCTTTTCTTTTTCGGTCTTCCTGGCAGGACCTTCTTTGTTGGAGGCAAAACATCAGTCGCAGCAGTCATCTCCCATAGATGAGGTCCGTTGACAGGGTATATGAGTGACAAATATGTCTCTTCATAGGTAGATGCAAGAAACCAGTGTGGAAGGAAGTCTTCAGCATTCAGATTTAAAAATCTAATAGCAGTCAGCACATGGCAGCATGGGATTGTTGTTATGGTCCACTTTCTACAGCTGCATTCTTGTTTGTCAATGTCAACCACAAATAGTTCTCCAATCATTGACCTATGACTCACTTCAAACAATCTTTGTCCTGACCAGCTATTATGAGTGCAAAAAAATAAAGTGAATTCACATTTCAAAATGAATTGTATCATTATCACAGTAATATACGAGTATTACCTTGGAAGCCAATATTTAGTCTTCTTTGCCTCCTCTTCCATTCTCTTCTTAATTCGTGGGCAGATTGTCCCTTCAAATGTACTAATCTTTTTTCTATTGCTTGTCCATCTCTTCATGAGATAAATCCGAATTTCTTCCATCATACTGATTATTGGTTTGCTCCTTGCATCCAGAATTGTACTATTAAACCCCTCAGACATATTATTCACCAGTGTATCACATGCAGGTGTGGCTGTAAATCTGGACCTAGACCAAAACCTACATTGATAAAAAAATTGACTTCAAAAACAGTTCACAATATATACAATGTACTGCAGGAATTAGTACAACATACCTTGGTGGGATGGCTAACAAGTGTTTGAATGCGTCTACATTAACTTCTTTAATTTCCCTCATGACTGCCTCCCATGCTTGGGGATGTGTGCAGTAGGCTGCTTTCCATAACAACAACTTCAGATTTTTTTCAGGAAATTTCTTCCTGAAATTAGAATAGATGTGCCTCACGCAAAACCTTTGGTCCACACCAGGTAACAATTCTTGCAATGCTAGGAGCAGTCCATGTCAAAGTAATGTAAAGTATAGCAGTATTAATAGAATAGCAGTTGCATAAAAATCTGAAAAGTGACAGAAAATGGTCAATAAACTTACTTTTTGTTGATCTGAAATAAATGTATAAGTGCAGCAAAGTTCAGGCCCACCAAGGTCTTCAATCAATAAATCCAAAAACCAATTCCATGTCTCCTTATTTTCAACCTCAACTACTGCGTATGCCAAAGGGAGCATCTGGTCATTTCCATCTCTTCCTACAGCTGTCAACAACTCACCACCATATTTGCCTTTCAAAAAACAACTATCTACACCAATTATAGGCCTACAAGAGACAAAGTTGTCTTTGCAGGCCTTCAGACAGACATAAAGTCTTTTGAATATTGGGTTCCCTTCATTCTCTTCAACATGAACTTTCAGAGTTGACCCCGAATTGGACCTTAATAGTTCATTTGCATAATCATAAATGCGTTTATATTATTCCTTAAATGATCCATCTATGTTTGTATATGCCATTGTCCTTGCCCTGAAGGTCATAGACCTAGACACACCTATATTCCACTTCCTTCCAATCTTATTTTTCAAGGCAGTCAATTTCACACCTGGATTCTCTCTTATTGTCTTCTCCAACCGTCCACTCAACCATTTAGAAGTCATTAGCCTCACATTGAATTCACGACTACAAGTATGGTTGTTAATTATTTTCCTCAATTGCCAAGTGCTTTGGGCATCCTTGTAAGCACAGTAGGCATACCACTTGCACTTACCCTTCGCACCTAAACACTTAACACAAATTCTTCTTTTGTCATTTCTAAATATTTTCAGCTTCCTCCCACTGTGCACCCCATAAGTCCTAATTGCATCAGTAAAGTGTTCCTTTTCAGTGAAGTAAGTCCCAACCTCCCAGTTATAGTCCTCCATATTTTTTGGTTGAGAAAATATATTAAAACTCCCATATCTATCTCTATCTTCATCACTTGTATCACTATCTAATGTTTCAGATTGCCATTCTGTATCAGAGAATCCTCTTTGGTCCACATGTTTAAGGTTGGGCTTTTGGGATGATGACCCTCTCACTCCACCAACATTACCTTCTTTAATTCTGACTTTAAAAAGTTCATCTTCAGATGCATCATCTCCTCCAATAGGTACATCAAACAGACCATCATCTCCTTCAGCAGCAGATAACTCCTCCTCAGATTCATTCCAACTATGAACATCAAAATCTTCATCGCTTGCACTACTGCCCTCATATGATTCCTCCTCGGACACCTCTGCACCACCATCAACCTCTGCGCCACCATCAACCTCTACGCCACCATCATCCTCTCCCACCTCTGTAGCAGCTCTAATTCTACCATCATCCTCTCCCACCTCTGCAGCAGCTCCAATTCCACCATCCTCTCCAACAACTGCACCACCTCCTATCCCAACATCCACATTAACTACTAGAGCAGATCCAATCCCAACACCACCATCTACCTCTGCAGAAGGTCCAACTCCAACAACTTCTCCTACCTCTGCAGCAGCTCCAACTCCACCATCGTCTCCTACCATTGCAGCAGCTCCAACTCCACAGTCTTCTCCTACCTCTACAGCATCTTCCACATCAACTCCTTCATCAGCTGCAACCTCATTACCACCATACTCCAACAAATGAACTATCTGAGGTTCAGATACCATGTGTACAACAAAAAGATGCACTTGGCCATTGAGTATGACAATATTAACCATATGGCATGCCCCTTTATCATCACTTAGCAACTCTAACCTTCCATCCAACATCGAACCTCCGCCCACTGAATACCACATCTCTTTGACGTTCACATACCCCATTTCCTTCAGAATGGACATTATTTCGAAGTAGCTCCACCTATCTGGGTCACATGTCAGGGTATTGCTCTCACCCACGTATTTTAGTGACCCATCATTTATAAATTTTCCCCCATGGTGGAAAACAACTTCAAAGTGGTCGTCCATCTGTAATCTATAAAATTGCCCAAACAATAATACCAAATTTACAGTCAATACCACATACACACCGACATACAATTTAAAATGGGGGACCACATTACTGAAACACCGACAAACACCGTCACTTTCACACAAACGGTGGACCACAAAATCGAATAAACAAATACACACCCAACCGCATTACTGAAAAAGCACATTCAACCGACAAAAGCGTATAAAAACAACACACTAAAGCATACCAACACACCAATTTCAAAGCAAACGCATTCGCATAAAAAACCCTAAATCCATGCCCTGATGAGAATGAAGAACAGGGGTCTCAAAAAAACGTACCTTTGATCGCCTGCTCCGAACGATTTCACCTTCTCCGAAGATTTCACCTTCTCCGATCAATTCGCCCTTCGATTTTGCAGAAACCCTGATCGCTTCTTCCTCCACTCCTTCTCACTTCTCACTCACATTTTCGTCTTTCCAAACTTAACAGCTTTGAATGCTTTTGTTTTTTTAATTCAAACGCAAATTCATTTATTACTTATTTTGAAAATACCACGTCAGAAATAAGTGCCAATACACGTGTCAAATATTTGTGTCAACAGACCCTGTTCACTCGTCAACGTTAATGACTCTAACGGCGTCAATGAAAATGTACCTGATTAATGCACTTAAAATAACTTGGGTATCAAATTGAAACCTTTTTTTCGCCGGGTACCAAATTGACACCCTTGGCCCAAACTGGATACCTTACGAGTAATTAAATCATACTTATATTAAGCGAATTTGAGATTAATCTTATTTGTTTAGGCAAGATAAATGGAAAAGCTTAGAAAGTCTTCATCTTCCATCCACGCAAATGAGGTGAAATTTGAAAAATGCGAGTTTAAAGTTTTACTATCCATTTTCAGGTTTTACTACATTCACCTAAACATGTGTATAACTAACTTAATTTATATATATAGCATGACAAGTTTGAAATAGGTGATTATACTCTCATAGTTTTCATCTCCGTTCTATTAAAGAAAAAGTTATTTAGATGATTATTCTATCAAGGAGTCTTCGTCTATCACAATATATAATTAGGATTTTCTCTTTTCTTTCTATGTTTCGTTTGTTCAATTTTATTTTTTATTATTATTTTAAAAATTATTTTTTATTAATAGTTTACTTTTATTATTTTAAACACTTATTTTGTCTTTAGTAATTATTTTAAAACACTTATTTTTTCAATTTTATTTATTATTTTAAAATTAATTATTTTATAAATAGTTTAATTTTAACTGTTATTTTATACACTTATTTTTTTAATTTTATTTATTATTTTATAAATAGTTTAATTTTAACCGTTATTTTATACACCCCAAAAACTTTTTTGTTTTTAACCCTTATTTTATTTAATAACTATTTTAAATTTAATTATATATTTTAAAAGTAAATATTATTTATCTTAAATCAAATCTCTAAAAAATATACGAATTAGGATTTGAATCCATCACCTCACCGTTTTTTTTAAAAGATTAGAGTATCAAAAACCAAACACTTTTAGTATACAATAATTTGACTTAAAAAAACATTTTTCTAAATAAAAATATATGTAACCGTTCCTATTCTAAAGTAAAAATTGTCGAATTGTATTTATATCTATAGAGTAAAATTTAAAATTATATACTCATTTACGTCATTTTATGACTCTATTACCTGACAACATTTAATTCATTTTATAAAAAAAATTATTCAAATTACTATATCTAAAGTATAATGTGATGTGGATTGGTGGATTTCTCATAATCGGTGCTGCTGCGCATGCAGCGATTTTTATGGTAAGAGATTATGATCCGATTATTCGATACAACGATCTATTAGATCGTGTCCTTAGACATCGTGATTCAATCATATCACATCTTAACTGGGTATGTATCTTTTTAGGTTTTCACAGTTTTGGTTTGTATATTCATAATGATACCAT
>Ga0214542_1009612_pt1 | contig 14829 bp, 12 predicted proteins | sample CNSS1metaG_FD_160096 | JGI IMG/M metagenome (GOLD analysis project Ga0214542, IMG submission 160096) | Root nodule microbial communities from cowpea collected in UCLA plant growth center, Los Angeles, California, USA - CNSS1 | ecosystem: Host-associated > Plants > Roots > Nodule | place: USA... | reverse complement strand
GTTTTCTGAAAGTTTGTGAATATTAGAGTCTTGTTAAGTATTATGAGTGTTTACTTGCATGAGTATTTTGAGTGAAAACACAAGCCAAAACACTTGAGCAAATTTTTGAGAGAAAGTATCTTGAGTGATATCTTTCATATTTGATTTTCTTGTAAATTCAAAAGGTTAACTTTTGTGTGAAAAATATAATCTTTTTGTTTGTATTTGCATGATAACCTAATTTCTAGAATATAAGCTCAAAGGGACTATCAATGGATCAATATCAAGGTTGGCTTATTTGGCCAAGTAGCTAAAAACAAGAAATGCCCCAGTCATATCAAATCATGCATATTCACCTAAGATGTACAACAAAAGAATCAAGCTAAACATTTGAGTATAAACAAAACATGAGCAAGTCACTCAAGAAAAATAAGAATGACACATGGTAGTCCATCTTTTACAATAAAGCTCAAAACTCACAAGGTCAAAACTCTTTCACAAAAGATCTAATCAAGAAATTCTCAAATCAATTCAATTAGCAAATAATAGAAACAAACCACTCATATCAACATGACTTTTATTTTTCTAGAATTATGATCATCCCAATTATTGAATCAAATCCCAAACATCCAATGTCAATATGTTTTATTGAAAACAAGGAAATATTTTTGGTGGATTTCTTAAGAGACATATTGTTTAAAAGTTTCACTTAATAAAAGTTAATACTTTCACAATTTTCGCAAAAAGGAATCACGCTTTTTTTTATGAAAACAAAAACAAAACTTGAAAAACAGAAAAAAGAAAAATCCTACCTATTGTTTGTCTCTCCCACACTTGTTTCAAAATAACAAAAGACATGTCCTTGATGGACTTATTTTGGGGAGGAAACGAAAAATTTTATGACTTTTGGCTCAATCTGCCATATGTCAAAATTTATTTATTTTTTTTAATTTTTTAGGTACAAGTCAGCTTGTACCATTTTTTTAATTTTTAATTTTTTTTTATCAAAACAAAAAACAAAAACACCTATTTTTGAAATTTTTTTGAAATTTTTAAAATTAAAAACAAAAACAAAAAATAAATATGCATGCAATTTAACTTTTGTATCAACAATGTTTTCAAAAGAATATGAGTCTAACCTCTTTTCCTGTTCCAAAAACCTTTCTTCTTTTTTTGCACCCATGTCAATAAAGATAACCACTGAAAACTTATTTGCATCATTCACATCAACAAACTTGATGTGTGGAGTGTGTGGCTTCAATGCAATTTCAACATCATCAGGTACATTCAAATGGTTAACAGGATCATCAGTAATCCTTGTAATCTCATCTTATGAGCAAAAATCTGCACTTGAAGTAGTTGAATATGTTGCTTCATCATTAACAAAGTCAATTGCAATAGTAAATGCTTCAGCTGCATCTTCGAATATCGTTGGCTCTTCAACTGCACTTGGTTCCTCCATTGTATTGTTCTCACAACTTTACCCTTGAAAATGATCATTTGAACTAATATCCTCATCATCTACATATACAACTTTATATTCATATTTAGCGTCATCAACATATCCATCAGTAGATATGTTAGCGTGAGAATCTTTAATTTCTTCATCAACTTCAGCAACATCCTTAATATGTCCATCAATAGACATGTTACTATAACAATCATTATATCCATCGATAGATATATCAATGTGATGTGATTCCGCTATTGGTTTTTCAGACTGATTCTGCAAGCTTTGTGTGGCGGCTTCATCATCTCTTTTGATCTATCTGATTCATCTTCATCATTCAGTCATCATATTCATCATATCTTCCAAAGTGACCTTTCTAACTGTATCATTCATTAGCTGACTCAAATCTTCATACATTTTTTCAACTCTGATGGCCAACTTCATAAGCATATATTTGAATTCATGACGAAGTGCGTTAAAATCTGGATTTTCAGGAAATCTCTTATGGGGTTGAAGGGTGGTATTAACAGTTACATGTAATTCTATGAAGTTGTTCTTACTTGCATCCCTCAACATATCAGACAACATTTGCTTATTTTCGTATCACTCTTGCCCAATATTTCTGCATCATTGATCAACTTGCAACCTTTCATCCATGGACTCTAATTTTTCTATAACTTCACCCATTAGTATCATAACTTCCCTGTAGGATGGTCCATTGGTTGCTTCAACTTGTTGTGGTGGTACATATTGTTGCTGAAAACTATGTGGAACATATGGTTGTTATGGATAGTAATTGTAATCCATTGAAAAACTACAATGTTGATTATTTTCAAAAGAAAAATGGTTTTACATTTTTGGAAGAGGTTTAATGAAAAGAAGTAAGTTGAAACCTTGTTGATTAGACTTCCAAGAAAGAGAGGTGCGTCTCAACGGACAACTTAAGTACCTTATCTTTCCTTAGCCAAAGTGTTTCCCAATTAGTTTCACAAATTTCCCAACAAAATTCCTCAAACAATAATTATGCTTAAAAAAAATAAAGTAACTAAAAAAAATAAAATAACTAAAAAAAATAAAATAAATGTCAGAAAAAAATTGAGAGAAAAACAAATGTTAGTGATAAACAAAAAATAAAATCAAATAAAATCAAAACAATAAAAATAAAAATAAGAACTAAAATGATAAAAATTATAATTGTGTTCCCCGGCAACGACGCCAAATTAGATAAAGTTGCTGTTGACGCGATCAAATTAATACTACTTATCTATAACAACTTTAGTATTGTTAAGAAAGTATTCAACAAATAGAAAGGGTAAAGTAACCCAAAGTCGTCTCCCAACGAACACGGAATTGATTTTTAACAAATTAGTTCTATAAAACTATACAAAAGAGTTAGTCAAATAAAATAATAAAAATATAGGAGGATTAAGATAAACAAGAAAGAAATAGAAAAGATAAAAAGAGATAAAAACAATAGAAAAGAAAATAGATTGATTTCATTACTTTTTCAAAATAGATTCATCATCCGTTATCTAAAGATTATTGCTCAATTAATTATTGTTGTAGATTTACAAATTAATCAATGTAAAATCTCAATTAATTTGTTGGCTTTCTCACTTTTAACCAAAGTACAATCTCAATTAAAAGTGAGAACTTTTAAATTATCCACAGCAAATTCAACCAAAGTACAGTCTCAATCAAATTTTACTATGCCTAATCATGTCTATTCTTTTATCTCCTAACTAAATAAAAAGCTTAATTAATCAAAGAAAAGTCTCGATTAATTTTCATTAGAGGAAATACCTTTAATCAAAGTAAAGTCTCAATTATTGGTAAAAACTCATTCAATCACATGAAAGTTTCTAAATAAAATCAAAGTACAGTCTCAGTTAAATTTAAAAACCCTTGGACTCATATGATCAACATGCATATAGATTTAAAATCATTACTTCTTACGTGATTCAAAGATAAAAGACATAGATGAATTAAAACTTCAACAATAATAAAAAAACAAAGAAATTATTTCATTCCAAACTCAGAATCCATAATGAAATTACAATGGAATCAACCTAAGAAGTTTAGTAATCCATAGAATGCAAAAGTAAATAAAAATAGAAGAATGGAGAGAGAGAGAGAGAAAGGAAACAAAATTAGGACCCCCTAAGGGTTCCAAAACTCCGAAGTCCCGAGCTTGTCTTTCTACTTCTACTCTCGTGGTCTCTTTATATAGGACTTGTACTGGGCTTTTCGGTTGCTAAAACCTCTCAAATATCTTTTAAAATACAAATAAATATTATTTATCTTTATAAAGATTTTAAAAATATTTGGAGAGATAGTTAGTTTTAAAAATATTTAACAAATATAGTTAGTTAATAATTTATGCTATGATTAAATAAATTAATTATTTAAAGATATATGATAAATTATCACCAAATAATATTTGAATTAATTTTCTAAATAAGCCATTTTCAATCCTACAGTCCAAATTTGATGGAAAATCCAAAAAGATGAATATTTGCACTTAAAACCCTCTCGTTTGACTAGTTTTTGACCAGCTTTGACCAGAATATGCAATGTTTGACCAGATTTGACCCTTTGACTGCTTAATGAAGAGCTGCCACATGTCAAAGTGCGCTCTCTCTCAAATCATATTTTTCTTTCCTCCATTAGGGTTTTGCTGCAATGGTGGATGCTTTATGTGGCTTTCATGGTTGACGATGGTGCTGCCATTGCAGGTGCGATGAAGATGCAGTCTGGTCCATGGAGGTACTAGTTCTGGCTCGCGGTGGCTACTGCGACGTGGATTCTGATTCGTCTCACGCATGGAGGTTCTGTTGTTTACATCAATGGTGGAAGAGGTGTTGTGGGCACTAAAATGGTGGTTTCCATGGATGCCTAGGGTTTTTGATGGGAGAGATGAAGGTTGAAGATGATGATGATGTGGCAGCGTATGGTTGGCTAGTTTAGTGAGTGGAGGATCATGACATGTGTTATCATATGGTTGGATAGATTTGAAAGTTAGGGATTGCCACATGCCATGATCTGAGTGCCTCTAAGTTTATGAGTGGAAAGAGGGGTGAAAATAGACAAAGTCAGGGGTGTAGAAGTAGCTTTTTTGTAGCCCATTTGGAAAGAGGGGAGTGTATAAGTAATGTATAGGGTGCATAATTGATTTTTCTAAAACTTGCTCATTTTAGCCTTATTTAAAGGTGTTTTGTAACTTCAATCAATTTATTTTCCCACCTTTAAATGAGCTTAATCTTAACTTCAGCTGCATCAACAAAGGTTAAAATATCCAAAAATAATTTATACAACTAAAAATCACTTTTAAGACATTTTTATCACACAAGCTTAAACAGCCAAATTATCATAACTATTAATTAAATCACTCTTTAAGCACACAAATTCAATTAAATACCTAGAATTAAACATTAAATGAGGGAAAAAAATACGCACTCATCAGGTGTCCATATTGTATAACTTCTAAGGAAACCATCACAAATAAGATATTTCCAAACTTAAGTTGCATTCAACTTTCTCCCATTCAAACAATTGGCACAAGGGCATCTAAACTTAACCTCGTCATCACTTCTACCATCATAACGTTGCGCAAATTGAATAATTTCTTCTACTCCTTTCTCATACTTAGCACTGATACATGGTAAATTAATCTAATCTCGATCCATACGTATATATACTGAATTGAAATTTTCTGAACAATTTTAGTAATCTTTGAATAAATGCTCACGTCGCTTATGTAATAAAGGTGTGACCATATCCCATTCAAGAAGATTGACTTTCTTTATTTTATTGGTACGTATTAATTTTAAAAAACATATCTTAAATTTCATGAAATTTTGCCAGCATTTTGCATTGGTCTTCAAGATACACGAAATGAAAGTGATTATCAACCACAATCAAATATGCACCCAAAGATCAATAGAAAACACATTTGACAAATATTCATGAATTTTAAGATATGTATATTAAAATATATATGCACTAAGGCTAACTCATACTATAAGAAAATGAAACCATATATTTAAGCAAATAATTAATCACATATAGCAAACATAAGAAAAATAAACATATTTAAACAACATATATTACAAAATCATAGCCTCACACTAGAAATAGGAACCTGGGATCGTGCGTGAGAAGCGAATAACGAGTGAAAACAGAAGAGGATGCAACAACGTGAGAGTTATAGAGTCCACAATGCAACAACACTTGATTATGAAAAATGCAACCACAAAACTCAAAATACTGTGAAAATGGCACAAAAAAGAAGCAAAGCAATATGAACGAACCAAAACACAATACAAAAAACCAAAACACGCAAGAAAACCGCACCAGCGGTGAGAATCGATGATGCAACGATGGCTATCGACGGCAGAGGGTGGCACATGATGAAGGCAGCTGCAACAAGAACGGCGACGGTGGACATTGAACAATGGTGGTGTCGTGGGTTTTCGCGTAGAGGCTTTGGGACGACGGTGAACAGTGGGAATTCGCGAATTTGGGTACCTAAATAGGGTATATGGCCTCGGTCCTTTTCCACCCGAGGCCAAAAGTTGTGCTGAAATACAATTTTGAAATATTGGGGCATTGTGATGGGTCATAGGCTTCGATTGCCTTATAACTTAAGCACAAAAGCTCTTATAGGCTTCGGTTCACATACAACTCGAGGCAAAAAAGTTAAAAAAATTTCAAAAATGTCACCACGTCCTTATAGGCTTCGATTCCTCAATAATCAAGGCCTATAAGGCGGTGTAAAAATGCAAAATTACACTAATGTTGATTAAAATTAAAACTTGTTATTATAATAGAGGCTATAATGATGTGAAATAAATCTTATGTAATTTTAATTTAAATTTTTCTTGATCATAGGATTATTGAGGATAGAACACCATTAATCTAGATATATCAAAATATGTGTAGTGGTCTCTATTAAAGATTAAAAGATCTCATTTTAAAATTACACATTTAAATGGTACATATAGAGATATGACCATTGAACTGACTCAATGGAGAATTTCTAATGGTTAATATTACCTTTGAATAGTAAATGGGAAATTATTTTAAAGAAATATATCATTTTCTTATACTTGAGATTATCATAGAAATTAACAAGTAATTTATTATACTAGGATATCGAACAACTAATGTTTCGTGACATTACTTGAATGATGATTGGGTATGATCAAATTCTTGTGTAATTAATGAGTTTGAGCTCTATATAAATAAAGATCTTGACCAAGGTATTATTAATGGAAGAAAAAAAGAGTTTCTTAAGCCACTCCTCATGTGTTAACTTATTAGAACTTGACAATTACAATTTTTAGTGTTAGCATAGAGATGTAAAGATGGATGGAAATATTATATTAATCTTCTAGTGGTTTTAAAGTAAAAGATATTTCATACTATTCAGCTTTTAAGAGTATTGCTAGACACCAACCTTGATTAATAAATTAATGAGTTAATTTATTACTGGTTTTAATAATGATCCAACGAGGCCACGCACTAAGATTATTCCATCTTTGTTGGACGGGAAAAATATTGTTGATTAAATTAAAGGGTTTAGTTTTAATTAATTAATATATTTTCTCTAAGAGTATTACTGTATCTTTTTCTAGCACTAATAAAAGTTTAAGAATATACAAAATTAATTAAGTAAGACTTAATAAAAATGATAAATCAAATTTTATGTATGATTTAATAGGATTTAATTTATTACTGAACAAAAAATGTGGTGTGGTTTTTCATAATAGAAACAAAATTGCAAATATGGTCCTACGTGATCTTCTATAAGATAAAATAAAACCAACTTAAAAATACACATCTTTAAGTGAGAGGCTTATTTTAAAAAAAAAAAAAACTAATACCAGTGGTAGTTTATGATTTTTTCATAAGCTCTCTTTTAAGTTTTTCACTTGCTTTTCGGGGCCAGAGAATTTGTTTCCACGGACAAATATTCCACTATCAATTAAAGTATTTTATTTTCTTAAATTTGTTATCTACCTGTTATCAAGTATGTATGATTTAATCAAATAGACCAAATTTTTTCATTGTACTATGAATGCGATTAAAAACCTTGATTATTGTCTATTAAGATCTCCTTCCTTTTGAGAGATGGTTAAGGGTGGACAACTAGGCTTATTTTCATGTCGTTGTTCGGTGATATAAAGTGCATAATGATTATCAATGCATCGAGTGGTGCTTGAAATCCTTAATCGTTATCTGAGGAGGGTGTCATTTTTCTTCAAGCCTCCTTCATTTAATTACCTCTTCGGCCTCAATATGTGAGGACGCCCAAATATTAGCCATTGGATTGGCCTTGCTTCAAATGATTGATTCATTGAAAGTGTTTCCTTGGAGTCCTTTCACGAAAGCATCAAGAAATAACATCGCAAACACGATTGAGTAGTCCTTTAGTGACTCATTCTCCTATTGTTTTATATCAAATAGTTCGGTCATCCTTGATGGCTTCACTTTATTAGTTAAGAACTGTTACATGAACATTTGAGAAAAAGCAGGAAAAAGGTGATCGTCCCGTCTAAAAATTATCCTTAACCATTGTGGAGCAGTTTCCAAAAAGAACCTAAAAATATCTTATATCGGATGGCATGACATGTAATGCTCCCAAGATTAACATCTAATCTCAAAAGCTCTTGAGGTTGTTCTCCAGGTCCCCTGATATCTGAATTGGTCGTGGATCCCCCATTTGTGATGGCTTTCTTGTCTTCGCACCATTTGCTGAAGTTCTTTGTTTGCTTTTGGAGTTCTTCGTGTGCCTTTAATGCTTCCCCTGCATCCAACATTGTGTTGTTCAACCTAAGCCTTCTCTGAGCATCTCTTGCTTTACTTATTTTCGCGTCTCAAAACCTATATAATATCTAGGATTTGTTGTATGGTTGACATATTATCATCTTCTCTTGACAGTACCATTTGTCATTGGTTCCTCGTGGTTCTTTTTTGTAGGATTAATTTTACCTACCCACAGTAGACACCAATTATTATAGTTTCAAGTGTAATGAGTTCAAGTCCTCCGTAGTCAAAGATTTATAACATTTTGCACCGTAAACTTTATAAGGAGTGTACCATTTTTTTCAAAGGACATTAAAGCATACGTGGGACCGCTTAAAGATTTCAAAGATTTAAGGACTTTTATCTTTATTTAAAAGACAGTAGCAGATGAGAGGCTGTGCTGTGCCGAATCAGATATTAAGTTCGATTTTATCTGTTTTTACATCGATCTCTTCTACATCTTGGTCTACATCCCTTCTCTAAGCATCGATCAAAGATACTTTCCTTCCTGATTTCAAGAATTAGGCTCGACCATGGACAGAGAAGCCGATCACAAGCAGATAATTTTGGACGAATGGGCTGATTCTATGCAAACGATGCTGGATTGTGTGGATGTCGAAAACGTGGAAACATGTAGCATTTACCTTGTTTCAAACCAACTTCGAAAATCGAAAGCGGAAGCTTACATGCCGCAGGTGGTCTCCATAGGACCCCTACATCAGGGAAAAAGAATGGAGCTTCAACACATGGAAAAGATCAAATGGCGCTGCTTGATGCATATCCTTTCCCGAGTCAAAATAAATCCACGGAAAGCTTTGATGAAATGCGGCAGACATCTATTGAACTTAGATGAAGTAGTTCGTGCAAGCTACAGTGTTGATGACCTTGGGTTCAACAGCAGCAACCTCGCCAAAATTATGGTATTGGATGGCTGTTTTCTGCTAGAGCTTCTCATTAGTGCATCACCCGAACTAGACAACCGAATACAGAGCAGCCTATCCGATTCTAGTCCTGGAGCCCGTGTTATACGATGGGAAAAGGTGTTGTCCGATTTAACCATGCTTGAAAACCAAATCCCCCTTGTTGTTCTCCACGTGTTGTCCTGTGCACTCTTTCCCGAAGTTTTTCCTAGTAACGGATTGATACAAGAGCTTGCGCTTTCTATCTTAGGCTACAATTACGGTACCCTGGGTTCCATCTCCCAGGAGGAGTTAAAGGTTTTCCATTTCCTTGAACTTGTTCACGCTTCCATAGATAAGGAAAAGGTTAAGGATAGAGTGAAGGAGGATTCTGGGATCCATATAGAAAACGGAGAAGATAAGAGGGTCACTCACAGAAAAGTGAAACTAGATCGCTGTGCTACCAGGCTCCAAGCAGCTGGGGTTACAATTGAAGGTACAAATGACGCACAAAGAGATCATTCAAATATAGCTGCCATGACCAGGTTTGACTTGAGGGTAAAATTCAGCGATGGGAAGCTTGAAATCCCACAGCTACGAATTACTGAAACAACGGAAGCAAAGTGGCGGAATTTCATTGCTTGGGAGGTGAACAAAAATATGGTGGAAAAACACAACGGGGAAATAGCTATTTCTGAAGCCATGAATGATGCCGGAATAAGGTTTCACTTTCTTTGTTATGCTTGGTTCTTCCAGGGTTTGATTTGTTCCGTCCACGACGTTAGAGTGCTCCTGGACAGAGGAGTAATATCGGTAGCGCTGGACAAGGAGGGGAAAAGAGTGAAGAGCGACAAAGATCTGGTGGATATGTTCCGTAAGATGACAGAGGGAATTTCTGAATCTGATGTGGAGGAAACTGGCATAGATCCTTGGATTGGTGAGGTGATTCTGAAGTTGAATTCATACCCAAGCACACTTTCTGCTACAGGAAGAAGTAGAATCACGTGGCACATTTTCAGGGGGAATCTAACTTCATTTTGGTACAATTGGAGGCACTCGTTTCGGGTGCTGAGACGTGATTATATCCCTACCAGGTGGAAACTAATTGCAGTGCTTGCTGCTGCGGCGGGGCTTATTCTCACTGCCCTTCAGACTGCTTTTTCAGTGCCCCGCGGTAAGTAATGTTCTACCACATGAGTGGAAAGTTGTTTCATTTCATTATCACCGAGTCATCTTTTAAGTCATTTCAATGAAAATGTTAAGGGTGGAACCCATGTTATGTCATTCACCCCATGGAATGTATCTAACGTTGTATCAAATAGATGGGAATTCGTTTCATTTGCTTGTTATGAAGTGAAGTCATTTTCAAAGCAAGAAATATATTAGAATGGAAGTCCTCGTAATTCCTACCATACATTATTTTTAGATTAGTGTTGTCAATTGTAAGAGTTTAATAAAACATATTTTAATATTTTTTATGAGATAAAAATAGTATTTTTGTTATAGCTCAAAATTTTATTTAAAACAAAATCTGTGACATCTTCCTGTTTTACTATATTTGGAGATTCCATATCTTTGAATTATTCTTCAATTATTCTGACTTGTAATTTGAGTAACTAACTTTGTGGATATCTGATATTGTTGATAATCTTCGACTATTCAATATTCCACTTATTTTGTTGACAATCTTCCCAAATCTCTGAGATTTCCCTTTATTTGAAGAATATAGTGTAAGTATTGAAATGGTTGAAATGCCAAGAAGGGGGTTGAATTGGCTAATTAAAAAATAAGATGACTTTTAAAAGGCACAAACAATTTTAACTTGAATCAAATCAACCAAGAAATGAGGATGCAAAAGTTACTGAACTGCACACTTTCAATTGATCAAAAGTAGAGACAATCGATTGATTTCACTAAACAAATATAGTACCGATAGAATCAACATATTAAATCACAAAAATAGTCGATTGAAAAACTGGGAAAACTGCAGAAATTCAAATTTGTGATTTAAATGAAAAACAACATGAAAGATCAAACAATATTGATTCCTATGAGTCATACAAATATGAGCAATGCTTAAGATCATACCAAAACACACAAGAATATCAAAAAGTTGGTTCAATTCAAATTTCTTTAAACTTTAAAGTGCAATACAAAGTGAGAAGAGATAGAGACAAGAACAATGCATAAGATTTTGACAGTTTATTAGTACCGTGTTGTTCTTAAGTTTGACCATTGTGATCTTCATTTGGAGGTTTGTAGTTGGAGATATATGCCATAGACGATTATTTTTTTTTTCTTTTCTTATTGTATTGTGTTGATTATTTGATGTGATATACTGGATGTCCCTATTTAGAATATACTGGATGTTTGGACATAATAAGTTGATGTATGGTTGATTATTTGATGTGATATGACATGTATATGTGTACGCATGTGGTGGGACAATATGAATTCTCTCATAATCATAAGGCTACGATGGTTCTTTTACCCAAAGGGCTTTATTGAGTCAGGTAAAAGGGTTTCTTTCAACCATAAGGCTTTGGCATGAGCTGAGCAAGAGTGCTCTTACCCAAGGCTTTGTTGAACGAGTAGATTTGTTGCTTGTTAGTCTATGGAAAGTAGGGTAAAGGCCCTTTCCAAGAGGCGTTGTTGCAAAAGAAAGGTATATTGGTTGGTTTTGAGAGAATGTCATATCGTTTGATATTACTTTGTGGTAATATGATTTGATAATTGCATGTTATAGTTTTGGAACATACAATGGGTCAATATCTTGGATGACATGGGTGAGAATGTGATATAATTTGTTCTTAAGAGGTCGAAATATATCTCATAAAGTCTTCTAAACAAGATTCAAAGCTCCACGGTCCTAGTTTCAAGGGTATCTCGTCTTCTAGTCACAAACAAAGGAGGGGGAGCTACTGAAGTATCAGCGATCAATGTTGACCTAATTACTTGTTCATCAGAGCGAGTTAATTAACCTTGTATTTGCCTTATTTAGGGGTGATTATAGTGACTTGGCATGTCGACACAACCCGAGTAGATATTGTCTTATAGGGTCGACATGTATGTACACAATCAAACATATAAGTCACTTATCATAAAAACTCAACTCACAAATGGTCCATCAAATCATCTAGTCAAGTGCAACATATATAATCTTATTAGACTCGTTTGAGCGAACCACTTTTTCGTCTGTTTGAAATGTCTGATATTTATCAAGGTTTAAAAGTTAAATTTAATAAATGATTTTAGTTTAACCTTAGTTGACCTGAATTGAACAAATTTCAACTAAAATAATGCATTTAATAAAAGTTATAATTTAATTATATAAAAAAAATTGAAATTGAAATTTAATTTTCAGGTGAAATAATTCATTGTATAGAAATAATTCTTAAATATGAATTTTAATTTTAGTTGAAATACTTTATTATAATTGAAATATTATACTTAGATGTGGATGAATTAAGGTACAGTTTTTTTTCTATAAGAATTCTAGAAAATAATAAGAGCTAAATTTTCAATTTTAATTTTTTATAAAAAATTAAAATATATCTAAAGTAAACTATTAAATTTAGAAAGTCAAAAACTAAATATATTTAATTTTTTATAGAAATAAAATTATATACTCTTAATCCTATTTGATTTTAACCTATACTTTTATTTTAGTTGAATACCAGCATGCCTTTGTGAATGTGTATGCAATTGCAGTGCAAAACATTCATGACAATATAACCTTAAATTGTTGGCGGAACACCAGAAATATTTTTCAGAAATACAACAGGCAGAAGATGTCATATTCATTATGCAGCCTTTGTTGAGAATATTACTTAATATCTATTTTTATTTAAATTAGTTTTTAGCAAATATATCAGTTTTAAATATATGTTTCAGTTTTAGGAAATTAGTTATTATTTTAGATTAGGAGTGAGATATTCTAAATACTTTATACTTGATATTTGTTGTATTTTGCTCTATATATAGGGTATATCAATAAAATACAAAAACATGTTCCTCCGTATAACATATCACATATATCTCTCATATATCTCATATTTTCAAAAGCCCTAAAAATCCCAACAACTGGTATCAAAGCCATTGTTCTTATTGCCGATAAAATGGAAGGAAATATGTCACACGTCGTTATTCCACTATTTGATGGTGAAAGCTATGATCTATGGGCGGTAAGGATGCAAGCATATCTAGAGGGGCTAGATGTATGGGAAGTTGTGGAGGAGGATGATGTTCCCTTATCTGAAAATCCCACCGCGGCTCAAATGAAAGCGCATAAAGAAAAGAAAATAAGAAAGGCAAAGTCAAAATCATGCTTGTTCGCAGGTGTTTCACAAATGATTATGACCAGGATCATGACTCTAAAGTCTCCTAAAGAAATTTTGGAATACTTGAAAGCAGAATATGAAGGGAACGAGAAGATTCGAGGCATGAAAGTTTTGAACTTGATAAAGGAGTTCGAGGTGCAAAGAATGAAAGAGTCGGAAACGATTAAAGAATACTCAAACAAATTGTTGGGTATTGCCAACAAGATAAAATTGTTGGGAAAGGAGTTTTCAGATTCCAGACTCGTTGAGAAAATTCTGGTGACGGTGCCGGAAAGATATGAGGCATCTATTGCTTCCTTAGAAAATACAAAAGATTTGTCTACAATTACCTTTACAGAGGTGATACATGCCTTGCAAGCATAAGGACAACAAAGATTGATGAGAGAAGATCATGAGGCGGTTGAAGGTAATTTAAATTACACGAAAGATAATGCTCTCATAGTCAAGAAAAATAGAAGGAGCAAATACAACAACACACATGTTTTTCCATCTTGTCCCCATTGCAAGAGAAAAGGTCATCAACCCAACTGGTGTTGGTGGAGGCCAGATGTCAAATGTCACAAATGCGGTCAATTGGGACATGTGGAAAAGGTATGAAAATCTAAAGATTCTGAAGAAGTTGTTCAGATTGTGGAGAATAAATCAGATGAGGATAAATCAGAGAAGGATCTACTTCTTACAACATCATGTGTCATAACCAACGAATCTACAAAAGATTGGATTATAGATAGTCGTTGCACAAACCACATGACTCATGATAGAAAAATTTTCAAGGAGCTCAATAAGTCAAATATTTCCAAGGTAAGAATTGGAAATGGAGAACAACTTGTTGTTAAAGGTAGGTACAAGAACAGTTTCAATTAAAACTCATTCAGGTATCAAATTAATTTTTGATGTCTTATATGTTCTTGAGATTACTCATAATCTATTAAGTGTTGCTCAATTGTTAGAGAAAGGTTATAAGGTCTCCTTTGAAAATAAAGTATGCGTGACAAAAAATGCTAACAACATAGAGATATTCAAAGTCCACATGAAAGACAAAAGATTTGCACTGGATTTTATGAAGGAGGAATTTGCTACAAATAAAGTGAGTATGAAAGAAGGATCAAAATTAGAAGATAAATATCTCTAGAAGAAAGTAGATGTCCAAGAAAGTAGATGGAGGTTCACATTCTAATATTCATAAAAGGTCCAATGCAATGAAATCCACACCGAACAAAGAAAAAAAAGATGATGCTGATATAAGAAGAAATATGAAGGATGATGCCAAATTGAAGAAAGATGTGATGCCATGGAAGAAGGAGAAAAACAAATATTGCAAGCACAAAAAGAGGAGAAAATCAAGCATCCAAAG
>Ga0214542_1009611_pt1 | contig 14831 bp, 5 predicted proteins | sample CNSS1metaG_FD_160096 | JGI IMG/M metagenome (GOLD analysis project Ga0214542, IMG submission 160096) | Root nodule microbial communities from cowpea collected in UCLA plant growth center, Los Angeles, California, USA - CNSS1 | ecosystem: Host-associated > Plants > Roots > Nodule | place: USA... | reverse complement strand
GGCAGAGAAATTGGATTGAAAGTAAGCTCCTCGGGGCAGGGGACAAACGGAACCCTGACGGGGGCCTTAACGGCGTACTCGTTGTAGTAGAGGAGAGTGACGGTAACGTGGTAGACGCCTGTGAACTCTGTGTTCACGATGTTTTCTAGCATCATGGTAAGGTCGAGGTTGGATTTGGCGAAGAGGGAGGAGTATCTCGTGACGTCCTTGCGGACGTTCCAGAAGATGCCGTCGGCGGTGGGCTCGGCGGTGCTGGTGCGGAGGATCTCGGCGCCGGAGATCCAGATGGCGGCGATGCGGTCGTACTGCTCGCCCTTGCAGCGGGCGTGGAAATGGAGCACGACGCGGGACCACGGGGCGGGGCAGCGCGGGGGAGGGCTGTAGGAGGTGGTGTACGGAGGAGAGTCGATGGTGTGGGCGAAGGAGTGGTGGAGGACACGGTGGCTGCAGGACGGAGTGGGTTCGTGTGACGGCGGCGGGTAACCCACCTCGAAGTATTCACTGTTACTCCCACGAAGGGGTCTCATGAAACGGTCTGGTTGGGAGTTTGACAACGTTGTCATGAAGAGAAGCAGAAAGAAACAGAGGAACGTAACAAACCTCTCGCTCGCAGTATTCATGGCCAGGAAGTAGAAATCATACGTGAAATGAAGATGATTCAGGTTAAAAATTAAAACTTTGGAGAACTTTGGATACCTGTGAATTACCTTTGCTTCATTTTCAATCCACAAAAATGGCACTGTATATATATAATAGCGTTGGGTACTACTGTCTCAGGAAATTTCTTCCTCCTGTTTTTCTTATCACCATCCTACACAACACTAAACTCCGCGTTCATTCATTCAGTACTTCTTTTATTTTTCATTCCATTGCAAACTGTTGCCATGTCCAAAACAAGAAACTAAACTTCAATCATGAACTTTTTTATTGTATTGACCCTGTTTAGTTTTCTTTTGATAGTAATAGTTAGTGAAAAATTCGGGACTACCACTGTTTATGAGGTATAATCTTTGATCTTTCTCTGTTTCGTACTTTTCCTTGTCATATTTTCTTAGCTTCTCTAGTATTGCTTCATCAACATGAACGTTATGAGACAACTTAGTGGAATAATTGCAAGTAGGCAATTTGAGGCACTATTAACATTATGAAAGAGTATTTCATAACAACACCTGAAAAAACTTATAATGCAGGACTACGGTGAATTTTTGACAAAAGTAGACATTTTTTTATTTTATTAACTTTAATATACCTCCATAAATATTATTTATCCATAAAGACCATTTTATTCTACATGAAAGGGATTCGTTTCCCTGGCAAACCAAAATGCAAGGTGTTTTTTTATTTCTGTTTTGCAAAACCCCTCTTAGGATTCAGGTTCCCTTAGAAGACGAATTCTAAAAAGGTGTTTTTTTAAAAGAAAAAATTAAATAATTTTTAAGAACTCTTTTTTTATTAAAAATTAAAAAATTTTGATTTATTAAAAATAGTTTATTATACATTTAAAATTTTGTTAGTTTGATGTGTATTTGAAATTAAAAAGATATATTTATTTTGATTTTTATAAATAAGTAAGGAATAAATAAATTAAAGAATAAAAATAATAATTAAGATAATTTAAATATATATATATATATGGTAATTATGATAATAGTAAAATTATGATAATAATATATTATAATGATGGTTGTTTTATGTAAAATTAAATGTGAGAGATGTATATTTATTTGATTAAAATAATTTATGTAATAAAAATTTGGTGTAATGAGTTAGAAAAATAAAATAAAATAATAATATTATTGTAAGTAAAATTATTTAAAAAGAAAATTAATGTAGAGTAAAAATTAGGTATATAAATATGTAAAACATATAGGTTTATTTATAAAAAAATATTTACAACAACAATAAAAATTTAAATATATATAGTAAAAAAATATTTTTTATATATTTTAAATATAGAAATTTTTAATAGAATTTTAAAAAAATAGAGAAAGTATAAAAATTGTCAAAAAAAGTTATTTTAGACAAAAATATGATAAAGTATAAGTTGAAGATGAATACAAAAAATATGATAAAGTTATTTATGAACATGCATGCATTAAATACATTAAGTAAAGGTACATGGAATACATTTTTCTAAATAAAACATAAATCAATGGTGAGAACATTTTATGTCCTGATGTTTAATAGTATGAACATTTTATTGATCGACCATGTTGTTCCCTTATGTCCATCTTTGTTCTTATCCTACTTAACTTAGGAATTGTGGTGTGCATATTTGCATGCAGCAAGCATATGTGAACATGGTAAGTGTAGTTTTTTGAATTTATCATAGTTATACCACAATTCATCTAAGTGGCAAAACAAACGCCCACCGTGGGGCTCGAACCCACGACCACAAGGTTAAGAGCCTTGCGCTCTACCAACTGAGCTAGACGGGCTAGATGAAAATTTGATGTGCAACCCAACAAACCTAGACATGAATCAAGTAAAAAGTGTTTTAAGAGAAAAACAAAAACGCCCACCGTGGGGCTCGAACCCACGACCACAAGGTTAAGAGCCTTGCGCTCTACCAACTGAGCTAGACGGGCTCAATGGCTTTCCAAATAATATTACACATTATTATGTGTATAACAAATTTCTCTCTAGTAATAAAAAGATCAAAGGAAATGTTTAGCTCGTCCATAACACGACCATTAAATTTTAGGATAAATGAATATGAATGTCAAAATAGGTTATACTCGTTCGCTTAAACTCGACCTATTTTTGATTCATCAAAATTCGGTCAGATCGAGTCAACCTAACATTCGAAAATGAGTTAGAAGCTTGAACCCGACCCGCAATGAGCGAGCTAGCCTGCCCTATTTTGTGACGTTGCATCCTCCATGATGTTGTTCAAGATGGGAAAAGTTATCATGCAAGTGGAAAGGAAAATGTTATTGAATCGAGTAATAAGGTTGCATTATTTGTATCTCAAGTTATTTTCTACGAACAAGTTCGAAAACTACAGACATCTCCATAATGGTGCATAGGTTAGCAAAATTGATAAATAAAACCAACATTAATTAGTGCAATGAATACGCTGTAAAACTTGTACATTTAGCCTTTGACTTCAATAATAGACAACACTAACCTCAAAATCAAAAGGAAATTACAGATACAATGGAATTTGAAAAACAAGGTTTAAACTTTCAGAACCCAAATTTTTAGAAAAAGAAAAAGGGGATCTTAGAACTTGCAATTTCATATATTTCCTATTCAATGGATCGGACAAAACATGTTATAAATAATAATAACAATGATATATATATATATATATATATATATATATATATATATATATTGAGAATAAAATACATATTTCAGGAAATGTGTACTTAAAAGTAAAAATTAAGTATTTGGTATATTGTTATATCATTTTGGTTTCCTTGTCACAAAATTAAAACCTGTTAGTTTGATGAAATAAAATAAAATAAAATAGAAGTGTATTCTGTAACCCGTTTCAAACCTTCACAGTATATTAGAAACTAATGATTGAAGTATATATAAAAAAAAAAAAAAACATGTTCATGAATCATAGTTTATTTATTTTTAGATACTTATAATCTATTTATTTTATCCTCTTATTTTTGTTCTTACTCTAATTATAATGTACATATAAAACATATTGTTTTTATTAGATTAATTGACCATTCTTTTTATCCTCTATTCCAAACTCATTTTTTGTCACCATCATTTTGTCACGTATCCTCTAGTTAGAGACCTTCTTCTACCATCCGCACCTTCCTTCTTATTGTCAAAAAAAGTGAATTTAAATTTTCTAGATTGTAAATCAATTATTTACGATAAAAAGAATTACCACAATTGTACCATAGTCAGCAATAAAAGGTGAAATTAAGAAGAAAAAAAACACACACACGCACACCAATAAATAGAAAGAAAACTTATTTAAAAGAAATACGTAATTCTAAAGAAAAAAGATATCGAATAAAACATTTAGAAACTTAATTAATTAGATATATAAAGTCTCAATGTTTTGAAAAAATCACAAAATTTTTGTAGAAGTCCTTATAAAGATAAATAAAGTGAGAGACAATAATTTTTTGACCCATTCTTAATCCATCACTCTAATTACTTTTAAATTATTACATCATATTGTCAAAAAATAAAAATAAAAATAAAAAATTTAAAATTAATTAAAATAATGAATTAAAAGTCGTTCATTTCCTAAAAACAAGACATGTTAGATAATAGACAAAATACTGAATTATTGTTTTTTTTTTTTCACAACTTCTCCTTCGACATGTCTCACACCTTCTTCTTCTTTCGACATGTCAGGTGCTGCTAAAACTATGAGCCGTAACGGAGCTCCTCCGTGAAACTGAAACATGATCCAACTTATTACAGGAAAATAGTTCGCCATTACTAGAAAAAAAAAATGATTTAAAAAAAAAAACTGTTATTATTTAGATATTGTTACCTGAGATATTAAAATATAACATTATTAATCTCACCGTAATTTGTTAGTAAGGTAACTTATGTGCGTGGGACTCTTCTAAAACGATACCCTCCAATGCACTAGTAGGCACCATTTCCGTGTAACAGTCCAAGCTTGAATGAACGCGTCGCTTTCACACACTTCAAAATCCCATATGCTATAGCAGAACCCAAAGAAAATAAAAGTTTAGATCTCACACATTGTTTCCCTCTATCTATTCTCCACTGTAGACAAACAGAAACAAGAAGAACAAACAAAGAATTCAAGATGGAGGACCTAGCGCAGGTTCTAGGGTTGAGCGCGACGAGGGTGGCGAGCGCGGTGATATCAGCGGCGCATAACGCCAGTGCGCACCGCCGGAACTGCGAGCGCATGGTGGAGCAGGTGAGGATGATAGGGAACCTGCTGGTGACGCTGGAATCGACGGAGGTGGCGCGGCTGCCGGCGACAAAGGAACCGTTGGACGGTCTTCAAGAGGCTCTGCGGAAAGCGTTGGAGTTGGTGGAAAGTTGCAAAGACAAGAGTTACCTTTACATGCTTGCTATGGGTTGGAGCGTAGTGAATCAGTTCCGCCACGTTCAGACGCAGATCGATCGCCACCTCCAACTCGTGCCCCTCATCTCCGCTGTTCACGATTTTCGTATGCAGGTTCTTCACTGGTTAACAGTTTTTTCTATTATTATTTCTATATTTTTAGATTTATTATAATTAATCACATCACACTATTAATCATTTTTTTTTATATTTCTCTTGCGTTCAGTTACACTTGCTTCGTTAGGAAAGTTCACTAGACATACTTGTTAAATTAATAATTATCCTTGCATTTGATTTACATTTTCATCGCCTAATTTATTTTTTAAGATGATATCGTTCGCGCCTAACATGCTTATTGTTCACTTTAGATCTTTAATAAAATTTATTGGAGAAAATCATTTCTCGATTCTCTTTTTTCATTTATTTTTATTTTGATCTTAGCTAGCTTCAACGGTTTTAAAAATAAAATCAGCTCGAACAATACTGTGTTTTCCTCACATTTGGTGAAAAGATTGTCGGTGGAGATAAAGTATAATATCAATACCAGTATTTCTACTTTTTATTAATTAATGAATGAACGTAATTAACATCCACTGTTTTCTGTTGTTTTGTTTTACCACGTCATTTATTATTATTTTTATTATTATTTTTTTTTTTTTTTCTCTATTAAATTTGGTCAAAATTTTCAAAAGTTATAAAATGTCAGACTTTACTGTTAACTTTTTGAAAAGGTGGACGAAAACGAAGACTCTAGAGTCTAGAGTAAGGAGTGTAATGTAAATTGCTCTGTACTCTTCTCTGTGTTCTGGGCTACCACCGGGAATAACATGGATCTCCTCCCGAAAACGGTGGCAACTTTGAGCTATTATTGGGGTATATTAATTAATTTTTAAAGTTATACAAATATTATTAATTGATAATTAATAATTTAGAAAAAAAATATATTGAACTTTGTTGTTAAAAAAATGACCTTGTCGCCTTTGAGACATGGGTGGATATGTGTATAAGAACATTCTTTTAAATAGTAGCAAATCTTTCCTGTTTTTAGAGGAAATTTTCCTGTGTAAAATACATTTCAAATTAAAAAAGACAAGTACGATGAAACAAGTCACTTTTGACTCTTGCGAGTTAAGAAGCTTCCAAAATTCCAAACATAAGAACTCCACACATACACTGTGTTGTTCTTAATACTTTTTCAGTGCATCAATTATCAACCCTTAAGCTAAGCGGTAAAGTTTAATACACATTTAAGTTACGTATGTAGTTTAAGAGTGATGCCTTTCAGAAGTCACAGAGCAGTTAGTCACAGAGCTATATATTATTTGCAATGTTTTTAGTCACGATAGATTTGGACGTAAAATGAAGAGAAAAAAAGAAAACTTAATTTGATTTCTTAGTTTTCTAAGATTTTCTTGAGTTACATGTATAGCCCAACCCTTAGATATTAAATGTTACACTTCCAAATTCATGAACAAGTAATTAATCAAGTTTAATTATTTGTTTCAATTTCAATCAATAGATTTTTGTCATCTATCTTTCCCATTCCATTGAAACGCATCTACCTCTGACAAGATTCGGTATTTGAAATGCAGCATCTCGGAGAAGAGGATCAAACGGAATACACCCTGGATGAAGAAGAAATGGAGACCCAAAATGTGATACTAAAGACTAATCGATCTAAGAAGGATGCAGGTATATTGGAGAAATCCTTATCTCGTAGGTACCCTGATCTGGGGTTCCACGAGGCCCTCAAAGAGGAGAAAGAAAAACTGCATATTGAACTACATAGATCAAGAACCAATAATGACCCAGACCAATGCAGGGTAATTGAACATCTTATTGAAGTCACAGAAAATGTTGTCAGCGTGACACCTAACGAAAAGGTTGCAAAAGTTATTTTCAACGAACCAACTGATTTGATATCAAGGTAGTTTTATGATACCATTAAATGATTTTATCAGGTAACCATCTTATTACTGAATTGTTAATTATTTATACATATATCTTGGTCTAGGAATATAACTAACAATGCAATAGCATTCGAGGACCTCGAGTTGGAATCTGGAGATAAAAGTCAATCAGAATGGGAGACTGATCTCTTTGGTTGCTTCAGTGAGCCTTGCTTATGTAAATATCTGAACCCCTCGTATAGATTCTACATACATTTTTCAAAAAAGGTAAATGGTAAACTTGTTCAGTGGTGGCATGCAAACTGCAATTCAACAATCATTACCCCTGTTCTTTTACTTGTCTAGTAAAACCTTTTCAATCAAATGATAGCTGCATATAATGCAACACATGCAAGACCTCGATAAATAAAGGTGCTTGGTTCATACAAAAATGTATGGAGCGAGAAGCAACAAGTATTAGAACTTCGAAGTGTATGAATTTTTCTTAAAGTCTATGAGGAAATTTTTCTTCCTACTTTTTTTGTGTAAGATGCAAGGGTGTTTCTTGTTTACGATTTCCTTTTAAGAAAATAATAGTATTGTTCATTACAGGCCTAAAGACCTGCTTCTTCCCATGCGGAACATTTTCTTGGATAGTTAATGTGGTTACCGGGGGAGAAACTTGTAAGTAAATTGTGAGTAATGCGATTTTAATGGATATGATTTACCTAAACAGTTGACGATAACATGCATCATGAAGTTCTGAAATCAACTCTAACTGGTACACAATAGTCCAAACTCTCTGACTTGAAATTGTTACAGCTCGAACACGTGCAATGACTAATCTTATGGCTTACTCCATGTTCTGTGTTTGCTGCTGTTATTCCTGTTGCATAAGAGGGAAATTGCGTAGCAAATTTAACATTGAGGTTGGTTTCCATTTCACCCTGTCCACTTAAGTTTCATTTCATTATTAACCGTTTTTGTTTTTTTCGTAGGGAGGTCTGTGTGATGACTACTTGACACATCTAATGTGTTGCTGTTGTGCAATGGTTCAAGAATGGCGTGAACTTCAGCTCAGGGGTTTTGGAGGTAGGTTCATCAAAACTTACCCAACAAAACTCAATTTGATTCTAAATAATTTTACTTACTCCAAATAGATACAAAGTTGTTTGGTTAAAAACTCCAATTTTTTTCTTGGAAATCATTAATGAAACTGATTCTAAACAAGTATGTCGGCCAGAATGACTGATAAGATAATCAACCACTGCTGCAGATTGCAGAGAAAGAAGGATGTTTCCTCCTCCGAACCAGCACATGGAGTCATGAATTTTCCTAATTTCTCTTTTTTCCTAAAGATATAGTCAATTTCTGCTGTCAGGAAATCAAACGATTTACTCAGTCGCTTGAAGTCATTACATGAAATTAGAAGACTCAGTTTTCTTCACGGCAAATCAAGCTCAAATACTTATTTATCTTATTTGATTTATATTTTTAAAAATATTTTTGTCTCAATTATCACTTTAGAGTATTTTTCTGATAATATTCTTAGAAAAATGATATTTTAACCTACTTTTTTTATCCACTTTTAACTCACCATTCTTATCACCCTTAGATCATTTATTTTAATTTTTTGTAGTGATGTGATGTGATGATCTAAAAGTAATGAGAGTAGTGGATTAAGAGTGAGTCAAAAAAAGTGGATTAAAGTATCATTATCCATATTCTTAATATCTTATCTTGCAATACACTTTATTACTCTTTTCGTTATTATCTTAGTATGAAAATAATATTATGAATCTTATTATATATATTCTCATCTTTTATTTTTTCTATGTAAAATTTAATGTAGACTATTAACTAATGTAGCATTGTCTTTTTTTTTAAAAATTAATGATTTACATTAAATTATGTCAAAGATTTAAATTTAAAGATAAAATTAAAAAAAATAAGAGTCTTAATATCTTTTTTCAAGTAGATATTTAGTATTTTTTTTAATACTCATTCTGTTTTTGATGCGAGAAAGAGAATTATAAAAGGTAAATAAAAAAATGACAAGCCATACCTCTATTCGGTACATACTTACATCTCCATCTTCGCTTTTGACATTTATTTATTTTTAACCAATTGGTTAAACTAATATAATGTTTTCATTATTTTAGTATAATTGGTGGTTAAATTTATGTCTGTACCAAACTCTCAATTGTAATATATTTAAACACTACATAACTATAAATTCGTATGAAACTTTTATAATTATCATTAACTTTAAAAATCAACTATCAATATATATATATATATATATATATATATATATATATATACTAGCGTAAACAAAGGCGCTATCGCGTTTGTGCGTATACATTTTTTAAATATGTGTGTTATTATATTAGTAGGTGATAATATTGTAATGTTATTAAGTTAATATATAAATTAAAATTAAGTAATGATCAATTTTCAAAATTTTAATAAATTATTATATTTAAAAGATAAAATTGATATTTTGAAATGTTGACATAAAAAGAAAATCTTCTTTATATATATATATATATATATATATATATATATATGTGAATCAAACATAATTAACTTAACTTGAATAAACATTTGGTCCATATTTTCATTATAATATTTATTTAATTTGATCTTCATTTTCGTTTTATATTTAATTAGATTTTTATTTTGATCAATTTGATTTTTTTTGTTAACTACATTTAAAAAATTAACCATGCATGTTACGTGTCAGTTGATTTATATATTTTATTTTATTTTAATTTTTTTAAATTTATGATTTTCTAATTTTTAGGTTTCAAGCATGGAGAAAAATAGTTTATTAAATTAAAAATTTGCCGTAATCATTTAAAGTATCACTAAGAAATAGTTTATTTAATTAAAATGTTAAGATATATAATTTATCAAGATATATCGAATTTAAAACTAGATAAAATTATATTTAAAAGTATGTAAAAATTTAAATAAAAACAAGGCCTCGAAAAGTATTTATATATTTTATAAAATTTATTAATAAAATTTTTTTGTAAAATTTCATGCAAAATTATTAGTAGAAAAAAATATATTTATAAATTCATTTTCATAGGAAAAACTACTTACGATATTTTTTCAAAAACTTATTTATGAATTTAAAATATACAAGAAAATTATTTGCGAAAATTTAAATTTGCAGTTAAAAGTATATGTTGTTTTTTAAATTTATATTTTCACATAAAAGTTGTTGTAAATTTTTTATAAGAAAAAATGCTATGAATAATTTTCTTAAAATTTTTTAAATTTCACAGTAAGTAAGTACTCACGAAAGTATTATTAGTAAGAAAAATGATAGCAAAATCTTCATAAAATATAAAAAATTTTAGTAACGAAATAACACTAAAACCAAAATAATTATTTTCCTTAATCGTGAAAGTTAGTATTTTATTTATTATAAATAAAATAATTACAAATCTTTTTTATTTTAAAAAATAGTAAAATATTTTGATTACAAGACTAATAATAAAATATAAAGATTAAAATAAAAATTACAAAGATAATAACAGAAAATAAAGATACAAAGATAATGCATACATATCTAATCTTCCTTATAACTATATATAAAATCTATCATTTTCTTAATAAGGTTTAAACTAAATATAAGATGTATTTAGGCTCAATTCCTAAACTCTTTTAGACCAACTTTTAGATATCTTGACTGTCTTAAAAATAAAAAAAGTAAAATAATGAGTTATTATTCTAATGTAGGAAAATGTTAATATTTCATTAAATAAAAAACTTATATTTTAAATGTGTAAGTGTTTCTTAATCTATATATAACATTTTACAAAAATGTAAAGAAAATAAGAGGACAAAGATTTTTGAAGAAATAAAGAAGAAAAAATGCGCACAACTCATATTTATTTATATATTATTTCTAACAACTTTATTTTCATACATTGTTTAAAAAAATTATATCTTGCTGCGACATTTTTGTAAACAAGAGTTTATATCAGCGGTCACAACAGCTCGATCACCTGATACACAAAAGTAAGTTATTAAAACGATGTAAACATGTAACAAAATTGAATCATAAATAATACATATAAAAGATTAAAATAAAGAATAATGTTGTAAGAAAGTAAATACCTATTGTAGATTTGGTCATGCCGCATCCATTAATGCATTCATAGTAAACACCGGGAAGAGACCTATGATTACATTTTTCCTTGCAATCATGATAACATGATAGATCTTTTGATGTTATACATTCAAAGAAACATTTCACACTACATACTTTGTCCGGAGTTCCTGTGCAACCCAACATAATCATCATCATCATAATCACAACTCAAATACTTTGCATCTTCTATTTGTCATTACTTTTCTTTCCATTTCTAAAACTATCTTAGAATTTTGTGCATATGTTAAATCTTGTTATAAGTTCCAAGAAAAACTCGATACGAAGAAGTCTCCACTGATATTAGTGATTTAAATCATATCTATAATATTTCAAGAGTTGAACCCAAATTAATAATATAAAAAAAATATTCTCGCATTAATCAAATCAAATTAATAACTCTCAAATCTATATAAAATCAAACTAATAACTCTCATATCTATGATATCATATAACATTACATAATAAAATATCACAAAATACTAACTAACATAATATATATGTATAAGAGATTGATGTTATAAAAAATTGAATACCTGTTTCACTGAAAGTAGATGTTTTCTCAGGTGTAATGGGAATGGCTTGTGTGCAACCCAAGATAACCATCATCATAATCATAACTCCAATAATCTTCATCATTTTATTTTGTATAGCTCTCTAAAATCTGTTTTTGTGTTTCAAGAAAAAAAAATACCAATTTATAGAAGAAAATTACAATATAATGAATTTAAATATTCTCTAGTCCATGATATGAGTCATTCTTTTTTTAGTAAATTTGACAAAAATATTTTAAAGTTCTAATATATTTAATTGTTCTTCTTTTATGTCTTTTATATGTAGTTAAAAATAGAAAGAATTGAACTAAAAGTTAGTAATTAATGAATTATTCTAGTTATTGGACTCCTCATCTTTTCAGCATATTGGTAAACTTTGTATATTATTTCCTTTTAATTGTCGTACTTTTAAAAATCATAAGTGTATTACAATTAAGTAAGTAGAACAATATGTATTAGCAAGAGTATAAGATTAGTAAAAACAAGTCTGATCTGATAAGGTAATTAGATTTATTGGTATGTGTATTAAAAAATGTTTTAATAGTTATGATGGCGGTCAACGAAACTTTTAGTCAACATTAAATTAAAGGTTTCTATATAAACTAATTAATAATTATTTTGTTATCATTAATTAAACTTTCATTATTTATTTAATGAGTAAAACTTTTAGTCAACATTAAGATTAAAAGTTTTACAAATTAATTAAGAATTATTTATTATCATTTACTAAATTTATATTGTTTATTTAATGAGTTATTAAAGTTTTACAACACATGAAAATAGGATTTTTTTGAATATCTAAAAATAGACTATTTAAAAATGTAATGAAAAATCAACAGTACAATAATATTAAGGCATCCTAATTTTATGCTCATATATCTAAAATCATGTAAAATAATGTAGTGTATAAAATGATTATAAATAACAGTTACCGAATGAAATTACATAATAAATATTTTAAAATACAGTTTAAAGAAAGAATGCATAAACAATCACATATAAACTTAGTATTCTCTTTATTGATATAATAAAACATAATCAGTCAATTTTACATATTGAGACTATTATATAAATGATTCATAATTTTAGTTTTGGTGTACGTATTTATTCTTCATTTTTATCTTTTAAATAATTATTTTTTATAAATAAAATAATTACTTCGTAACTGATCACTTTTTAAAATTTATATTTTTATTTAATACTTTTAAAATTTATCTATTTTTATATTAAAATTGTATAAATTATTTATATTTGCTTTTATTATTATAATAACAATTATTTTAATCATAAATATATATATATATATATACATATATATATATACATATATATATATATGTATACATATATATATATATATATATGTATACATATATATATATATATATATATATATATATATATATATATATATATATATATATATATATATATATATATATATATATATATATAGATATATATATATATATATATATATATATATATATATATATATATATATATATATATATATATATATATATATATATATATATGTATATATATATATATATATGTATACATATATATATATGTATATATATATACCACGTATATGTTCTCTAGCCTATATATCTATACTTATATATTAAGATATTTATCTTTTTGATGTCCATGTTTGTTTTGCAAAATTATCCTTTAAATAAATGTTTTTTAAATTATAATAATTATTTTATTAATCTTGCATTTTTAGTGACCGTTTCTTAAAAGTTAACCCGTTTGTTTTTTAATTTAACTGTGTTTTAAACTAAACTATTTTTTAGTTATACAACTACCTACAAAATAAATAAAGTTATTTACAATAAAATTATTAAATTATATATTTTTTATAATTATAATAATAGCAATAATAATAATAATAATTTTACTATTCTTTGTTATTAAAAAGTGAACACATATTTATAGCTAAGAAGTCGTGATTTAAAAAAAAAACTTAATTATTTTTTAAATTAAAATAATTATTTTACATATTATCCTTTTAAATTATTATTTAAAAAAATTTAGTTATTTTTTAAAATTAAATTAAATTTTCTACCATATAAAAGGACACACTCCATATTTTTTAAATAATTATATTATTTATTTCATCTTGCTATAAAAATATGAGTTAGAAAATCATGTGTTTTACACTTATAATTAAATTCATATAAAAAGAATATTTCATATTTATCTAGATGCATTGAAAAATAAATAAAGTAATTTTAAGAAATATTATAACAACGTGAAATAAAAATAAAAGTAAAAATTGGTAAGAAAACAAAAAAAAAAAAAAAAAAAAAATATAAATATATATATAAATATATATATATATATATAAATATAAATATATGGGTAACATATGGTTATTGTATATAACCTTTGACACGAAATTAAAATTTGTTTTTATATAAAACTTTGACACATCTTGATCTCCACTTCAGACTTTAAGAATGAATAAATATAATCTTTTTAACTTAATTACAAAAAAAAAAATATGTGTTAACGTGTTTCATACTAACATTTAAATTGTTTACATCATTTGACACGTTTTTACTTTAATGTCAATTATAAAAAATACATTTGTTAAAAGCATTATTTATTTATTTTTAAGAAAAGATATAAGAAGAAAAAACAAAATAAAGATTTTGAAATAAGAAGAAACAATGTTGCATTTAATGCATATATAATGATTATTTGGAATTTTTGACTTATGATTAGGTGAATTGGATGACAAGGTGCATAACATATAGAAGAAAAGTTAAAAAGAGGAAGAGAAAGCCAAAGAGATGGGATTTGAAGCAAAATAATAGAAGAAATATTTGTCTTCTAAAAGAATTTATAATGTATCACTCAAGTGAATGAGGTAAAGGGAGAGTGTGTGAATCCTAAAAATGTTAATAATTAAAAAAAAAAGTTTAAATAGTGATTTGGTCATAATTTTTGTTATTTTTTTTAATTTGGTCCATTTTAGGATTTTTCTTTTTAATTTGGTCTTAAATTTCGAAAATATCATTCAATTAAATTCTTTTACCTAGCATCGTCTCAACTAGGGATGGCAACGGGGCGGGGCGGGTACGGGTATCATGATCCCATCCCCATCCCCATAATAAAAATTCATCCCCATCCTCATCCCCAAACCCAACGGGTATACAACTTTTGACCCATCCCCATCC
>Ga0214542_1009610_pt1 | contig 14831 bp, 18 predicted proteins | sample CNSS1metaG_FD_160096 | JGI IMG/M metagenome (GOLD analysis project Ga0214542, IMG submission 160096) | Root nodule microbial communities from cowpea collected in UCLA plant growth center, Los Angeles, California, USA - CNSS1 | ecosystem: Host-associated > Plants > Roots > Nodule | place: USA... | reverse complement strand
ATTCTTAAAAATGAAATTAAAACTAGTAACAATAAAAATATGGGGGTTTTGATATGCAAAGAATGAATGTCACACAAATAAAAGATTGTAAACACAGTAATAGAAAATAGGTCAATTCAACTACTTTTTCAAAATAGGATTCTTCATCGGTTATTTAGAGATTATTATTAATTTAATTATTGTTGTTTATTTACAAATCAATCAATGTATAGTCTCAATTCATTTGTTGGTATCCTCACTTTTAATCAAAGTATAGTCTCAATTAAAAGTGAGAATTTTTAGATTATCTATAGTAAATTCAACCAAAGTACAGTCTCAATTAAATTTTACTATGCCTAATCATGTCTATTCCTTTGTTTCTTTACCAAATAGAAAACTTAATTAATCAAAGTAAAGTCTTGACTAATTTTAGTTAAAGTGATTACCGTTAATCAAAGTACAGCAAAAACTTATTTAATCAAATGAAAGTTTCTAAATAAAATCAAAGTAAAGTCTCAATTGAATTTAAAAACCTTTTAACTCATATGATTAGCATGCATGTAGATTTAAAAATCATTATTTTCTATTCAATTAAGAAACAAAGGACATAGATAAACAAAAACCACAACAATAATCAAAAGAACAAATAAATTAATTCATCCAACCTCAGAATCCAGTTAAGAAATTACAGTGGAATCAGACTAAAAGCTTAGCCCTCCATGGCTTTGATGGAATACATGATAATATGATGAAGGAAAGAAAATAAAGTGAAAGGAAGAATGAGAGATGTGGTGGATGACGGTGTTTGGCAAAACCAGAGAGTTGCTAAGTGTCTAAGTCATCTCCCTTATACTCCCTTAAGTCTCTTTATATAGGCTTCAACTGGACTTTGGGCTTTATCTGTCGGTTGCTTAAAATCTTTTATTTTTATTTGATTAATTAGCAACTTAATTTCTGTCAAATTTCCAATTCTACCCCTCTTATTTAATCATTTTTACAAAATTGACCAGAAATTGACTAGATTTGACCAGTTTTGACCAGTTGACCAGTTTGACTGCCCTATCAGATGCTGACACATGGCGCACAGAGTCTCTCTTCAGAATTAGGGTTTGCTCTCACACTCTTCTCCCTTGGCAGCTGCGTGGCTGACGGTTGCTGGTGCGTTTTCCGGCAGGGTCTTCTTCTCCGACCAGGTGAAGTGCAGAACCTGGTGCTGTTTCGTCTTCGCAGTGGTGGCTATGGCTTTCGTTGCTGCCGGTGCTTTTTCTTCTTGTGTGATGTGGTTGTACGGAGGTTCAAAGATGGCTCGCTGTCATGGTGGATCTGTTCGAATTCCGGCGCGATGGCATCAAGCTCACGGTGCGCGAGATTCAGTGGATAGTGAAGAACGTTGTAGCGAAGATGATGATGGTTACGGATCTGGTGCGTGTTACTGCTGGAACGGGTTCTCGTACTCACGTTGCTGCTCGTGTTGTTCCGACGTGGTGATTTGTTGCGTGTAGGTGGATCCTGGTGGCTGCGAATCTGGATCGTCTTCAAGCACGAGAGATTGAGGTTGCAGGCGTTGTTGCGCGGTTGGCTGAGATGGTTGACGTAGATCTTGCTGGTGCGGACGAACAGGTGCGCGAAAATGGTGGTGCGGCCTGCGGTGGTTCCATAAGAAGATGGTGGTGAAGCTGCAGTTGTCGTGGCTGCCGTGGCTGCCGGCATGGTGGCGGTTAGAGTTTAAAAGTTGAGGATTGCCACATGGCAGTATCTGAGTGAATGGAGTTTAAATGGTATGAGGGGTGCAACTTAGTAAAAACTGGGGGTGCAGAACAGGTTTTTGGTGGTCCACTTTAGAAGGAGTGTCTAAATAAAAACAATGGGTGCATTTAGCTCCTGACTATTCTTTCCAGAATTTGGTGATTTTGGACCTATTTTGTAACTTTGAATATTTCAAATCCACACTCTTAAGGACCCAAATTAAACTTCAGCTGCATTAACAAATGTTAGAATATCCAATAATATTTTATGCAACTAAAATCAATTTTTACGTCATTTTCACCTTATGTACACAATAAATCCAATAATCACAAATCCTAATTAAATCAATCTTAAAGCACAAAAAATTCAATTAAATCCCCAAATTTAAATATTAAATGAGGGCAAAAATTTAAACTCATCACTCTCATCATTCTAACTTTTAAATTCAATTCCTCTTACCAAACTTGTAGCGTTAGCCCCAAGAACTTATCCTTAAAAATCCCTTCGCCAGACGCGTTGATTATGAGTTTCGACTTCACTTCTTAGGCTCAAACAACCAACTTATTTTTTCCTTGCCCACCGAGATATCCTTATGCGTACTCGCATCTTCGATCAAGAGATCTTCTCAAAGGTCCTACCCAACCCTTGCAAAACAACAGATCAAGTTTGACCTTGATTCTGTAGTCAGCCACTACAGATAACACACATATATCACAAAACAACGAAAACCTAACAAGAAAGGTATATGAGACAAACTCAACCTATCACTTTTCTCTCTTTTACCAAAACCTTTAGAATTAAGAAAGGAAACTATCTCAAATATAGTCATGAGTGTGCACCCTCATCACTCTACCAAGACATTTTCTATTCTTAATACTTCTAGTTCACAAGTTCCTTTCCTGCGCACCAACGGTTCTTGGAAGAACCTCTCCCCTTGCACACCAACGTATCGGGAAAGACAAGTAATACCCCCTACCTGCTCGCCAAAACCTGGTAAGATCATTACTTTCCTTATGTCTTATAAGCAACTACCCTTGCCTGCTCACCAAAACCCAACAAGAGTACCACTCTTACCTGCTCACCAAAACCCGGTAAGAGCGCTGCTTCTACTAAGACATGTAAGCAACAACTCTTGCCTGATCATCAAAACCCAACAAGAGTATCACACTTACCTACTAACCAAAACCTGGTAAGAGTGTCGCCTAAGACTCACAAACAACAACCCTTGTCTGCTCAACAAAACCCAGCAAGAGCCCACCCTTTACCTACTCACCAAAACTCAGTAAGAGTGTTTATTCCCTAAGCCTCACAAACACAACTCTTGTCTGTTCAACAAAACTCAACAAGAGCCTCACCCTTACCTGTTCACCAAAACCCAGTAAGAGTACCACTCTTACCTGCTCACCAAAACCCGATAAGAGCGTTGTTTCCATTAAGATCCATCAGCAATAACCCTTGCCTGCTCACCAAAATCCAGCAAGAGTATCACCCTTACCTGCTCACCAAAACCCGGTAAGAACATTGCTTTTCCTGAGACTCACAACAACCACCCTTGCCTGCTCATCAAAACCCGATAAGAGCCCACCACTTACCTATTCAACAAAACCGGGTAAGAATGTTGCTTCTTCTAAGTCCCCACAAACACAACTCTTGTCTGTTCAACAAAATCCAACAAGAGTCCCACCCTTACCTGTTCACCAAAACTTGGTAAGAGCATAACTTTTGCTAAGCCTCACAAGCAACATTCCTTGCCTGCTAAACAAAACCCAGCAATGACATTGTCACTAAGTCTTAGGTCAAAGTCTTATAATAACCCAAAACTCCATTTTACCTGATTCTCCAAGTCCTAAGGGTAAAATAGCAACTCCTTATACTCGACTCTCCCTAGTCTTCTGAGTAAAAGTACAACCTGGTTTTAAAGGTATGAAAGAGTTTCAAGCATACATCACACAAACTAGAATAACATGCTTCACTACTCCAAAAACAAACAATTCAGACTTTACCTTAATGTTATCGTGGCACTTCAGACTCGCCCCCATTCAGGGCAAGATTTCGCGTAATGTCCTGGCTTGCGACAATTGTAACACTTCTTCTCTTCCGGCTCTACTCCTAAAACTTCTAGACAAACTCGCTGAAAATGGTCTCCCCTGCACTCGAAACACTTCAATGTCCCTCGTCCTTCATGTTTAGGTCTGGTGTAGGGTTTGTCTTATCGTTTCTCATTGATGCTATTATTGTTAGGATGTGCCCTCATGACCCGACTTGGGTCCCTCTCCAATTGTTCCACCATCTTTGATTGTTCCACCCATACAGGGAACTCTCGGATCCTTAGAGGTACGAGGAATCGACGTAACTCATGGTTTAGACCACCCTCAATTTTTCTAAAGCGCCATTCTTCGGTGACAACCTGCGAGTAGAACCTCGCCAAGTACTCGAACCTGTCAGTATAGGCTTGCACCGTCATAGTCCCCTACATCAAAGTAAGGAATTTCGCTTCCCTCTCATATTTGGCGTTGTTAGGAAAGTATTTCTCCAAGAATCGTGCCCTGAAGTTAGCCCAAGTCACTTGCTCTTCGCATGTCTTCATCAGCTGCTGCATCCCCACCCACTAGTACTCAACGTTTGCCACCAGAAGGAATGTTACGGAAGTCAACTTCTATGCATCAGTGCACCCAATCACTCGACATATCTTCTCACACTTCCTCAACCATGCATCCGCCTCGTCCGGAGTGGCCTTGCCAGTGAACTTAGCTGGCTTTTGCCTCATGAAATCTTCCATAGTCACGAGACGAGTAGGTGCGACTATGGCTTTGGGTTGAGCTACATTAGGCTGCATCGCGTCCACCATCCGATGAATCGCATGTGTAATCTCATAAGCCCTAGTATTATCCCTTCTTCTCCTGTTTGCCAAAGCTTGTGCATGCCACATTTCAGCTAGATGAAACCACACAACTTAAGTCATGACTATGCAAACAAAAGGTTTTAACATAAAAGAATTAACACACTAGCTCGTAAGCGGAACACGATAAGCTCACTCCCCATAGACCCTAAAAATCTTTTGAAAACCATTGCTCTGATACCAAATGTAACATCCCATCTGGATATTACGAATTTAAATAATAAAACAAAAACATAATAAAAAATACTTCATTTATTTTAAATCGTTTCCCAAAAACCGCGGGAATTTAAAACTTTATTACACTGATAAAACCAAATCCAATCCAAATATTTATTAAACATAATACATTATCAACTTAGTCTCATTATAAAGCCAAGTTCTGTAATTCAAATAATTACATGAAAATCCTTAAAACTTATAAAAATGATAAAATGCTTCCATAAAGTTTCCCAACTAGCCCACGGTTCGGCTCTACGCTCCACCAGTACCACCTGCAACATCATCTGCTCCCGTGCACCGCGTACACGATCATCGCCAAACACATGCAGATAGGATGAGCTAAAGGAATATAAACATATGCAACAATTTATATAACAAAACACACACACTAAAGGAATTCCATCCTTTGGTCTCATCACACATGGACACCACCATGTAATCCATGTTCTACATCTTTGGTTGATAATCTCAAGCTATTGTTGTTGTCTAACCTACAAGGCACCATTTGTAGAACACATGCGAGAACACTCATTATTCTGAGCCATAACTCAAAGAATGCTCGTATTACCCTTCATCTTGAGCAACAACTCCAGGAATACTCCAGCATTTGACCCTTGAGATATAGCCCAAAGTCTCGTAGACCACGCACATCCAATGCAAGATAAACACAATGTTTGCTTCATCAAAAATCGCTTGGCGCTCCATATGAGTCGCCAAGCGCAAAGGCTTCTAGACCGCCTGGCGGGGGACACGTGCCGCCAGGCGCCAAACGCCTCTAATGCTATTGTTTCTACAAGTATCGCATGGCGGGAAAACCCTTATCGCCAAGCGCTACACGCTTCAATTCTCTATTGGTTTTGTAGCTATCGCTTAGTGGTTACACACCACCGCCAGGCTATAGAGGCTCAACTACCCGCATTTATTACATAATTATTTATTTACTTGCAATGACGATCCAGTCAATGGAAATCCTTCCTTCAGCCTCTAGCCTTTGATCCTTCGGTGTGAATCGAAGAAAATGCACAATGGAAGACTTAGATCCTCTCGGTTAGAGGACGATTCCCTCTCGTTCCATTGGGGAACTCTCGCTCGAACTCTCACTGTTCCGATATAACCCGACGAGGTGAAAACCTTATCTGAAGTTAGGGTTTGAGCTAGACGAAAAATAAGGCGAAAACACCACTCTCATATATTCATCAAGCTGAGTTACAATTAGTGATTGAACCTCTACTTATAGAAGAGAGGCAGCCAAAAATGTTAACGGAAGAAGAACAACAAAGGTGGCCGTCTAACATGATCCTAATGACAGAAAGAAAACAATGTGTACAAGAGAAAGGAAAGATGGACAAGAACCCTAAGTGATAAGGGTTAGTTATTTGGACGATAGTAACTAAACCCTAGTAGAGGCCTTGGCTTGGGAGAAACAAGGTTGGCAACACGTGAGGAGGTGATGAAATAAACGTTAGCTTCCCATTTTGTGATGTTATCTTTGGATGCAATTAGGCTACTATTATAGGCCTAAAAGATGAACTTCCATGCTTCACTTTGCTGAAGACTCACCTGGCTTCTCAGTCAAAAGATGATGGTGTGGAAGTTGCATACTGGTGTTGTTTAGGATATTGGCCCAAACAGGAGGCACGGGTAGAAGGAAGAGAGGATGGGCTACTGGTGCACCATTGATCTACTCGCGTGAAGAGGTTGGAAACAGGCCCAATACGTTGCACACTCCCTTTTGGCCAAAATCGTAAGCTAGTGAAAAGTATGTTGCCATTTGGTTGACCCATTCGTGGAACAGGTTGTAGAAATGGGCTGCACAATAAAACCGAAACATTAGGTTGAAAATAAAAGATTTAAGAACATTTATTTAAAAACAAGATAAAGAGAAATGGGCTAGGTCATTAGCCCATGCTGAAAGCCCTCTTATGTGATTGTCATCAAAGTTGGATACCATCAATGGTTGAGAGGTCTCCCAAGAGCCAACAACACACGAAATCAATGGTTACAACACAAAAACACCATATTCAAAGACAACCAAACCTCTAGATACTAAATGGTGTAGGATTAAGTTGGCTCCTTTTAAGATTGTGAATATTGTGAGAGTTGCTTAAGAAAGTCTAGTGAAGATTTCCATTAGATATTAAGATAGCAAGTTATCTAAATGTGAAGGTGCACTTCAAAAGACTCTAGAGAAGAAAAGAAATGGATTGATTCATAAAGCAAAACATAAAACGAAATTGAACATAACTGTCAATTGAAAGAAGAAAAAACAAAGCATGAAAATGAAAAGGCAAGGAATGAAAAATGTGAGAAAGCACGCCACTACAAGACTAGGCCAAAAGCCATGGAACCTTGAAGATGAGTGGTAGTGTGTCGCCACTTGAGTCTAGCTCAAGATAAGGCTTAAAAGTTTCACTCCTAAAGGAGGATACTCTCCCAAAGTTGAACACAAAGGTGTATATAAATTCCAAAATGATCAACCTTTTACAAGGAGTAGAGTACCCCTTATATAGAAGTGTTTATGGGTCTCTAAGAAAAAACCATAAATTCTACAGGATTACAAAGCAAATATTAAACCCTACAATCTAGAAGGTAGGTCAAATGGTGCACACTAAGGCTTCCTAGAGGTGTTTCTCGGCCAAGGCAAAGTAGGCAAGGGTTCTAGATGTTTCTAGACATTTCCAAGTGGATCCTTGACCATGTCATGTGATCCTTCACTCTAGATGTTTCTAGAATGCCTTGCTCCTTCTCTCCCTTCCACATGTGCTCTCTAAATGTGCCACATATGCCCTTCAAATGTGCAACCGTCTTCAGGACTTTAAGTGACCTACAAAACAAGTAAATTTGGATTAGCATGTTGGCTTAAGTTAAGTTAATCTTAAGTCAACAAGTCAACCCTAGGTCAAGGTCAACAAGTCAACTCAGAGTAGTCAACTAAGCCAACTTCATGGAAATCAAACTAAGGAAATACTAATTAAAGATAGAGATGGAAAAGCCTCCCTATTTGTCATGCTTCAAGGTGGATCCTCATCAAGCAAGCGATTATTATAAACATCGTTATTAACATCAAAGCGAATGTCCTCTACCGATACCCCACTATACAAGAATGTCGCTTGTCGCAACCCCTTCTGGAAACAATTAATATGTTATGATACATCAAACTTCTTTATATCTTTAAGTTTAACCTTTATCTCGTGATACTTCTCCTTCCACATCAGCTTCGAGATCTTTCACCTTCTCATTCGCCTTCTTCTCAAAATCCAAACATCTTACCTTTCAAGTAGCCAATTGTTTCTTGTCAGCCTTCAAAGCTTCCACTTTTCTAGCTCAAGTTGTCTTGCCTTCGTTGTACTTGGCCTACAACAGCAACAAGTCCTCTACAATTTTGGCTTTGTCTCCATCCTTCAGCTCTTTCTACAATAAATTGCCTACTCCCTGGTTAAAAACTAAAGTCTTGTTGCCAAATTCCACCAATGCGCAGATAACAACATTTGGCTCCAAATCGTCCAACGACTTCATCACCTCCTCATCCAAGTTCACATCTATGTCTCTGTGAACACTGGTCTCAGGTTTCTCTAGTAACCCAAACTTTATACGCTAGCTTCCGGTAGATGAACCAGGGCCTAGGAGTTCGGCCTTGAATTTCTTCCTCTCCTTACCCACCCCTTTGTAGGTAGGCGACACGACCTTTCTTTTTCCACTATTTGGAGCACGGAGATCCACCAAAGGTTCCTTCAGATTAGGCACTTTAGGCTCACCAAACTTCTTGACCTCTTCCGCTAGTTCATTCCTTAGACTTTGAAACAAGTTCACGGTCTTCTTACCATGTTGCGCCATATATCTTACATCTAAACAACAAAATAATTACAACATACGCTATCGTCATAAAAGTATGCATGACTAGTAGATTGTAAAACGACTTTGAAGAAACCTTCTTTGAAGTGTTTAAAAGATTGAGAGTGAGCATCTAAAATGCTTATACCTGGCCAACTAACCAACGATAATCAAGTAATAGGTTCTTTGGGACGAGTATCAAAGAAATACAAAAAAACACTTAGGCAATGGTCACAAATATAGTGATCGACATAACACCTTAAAGGCCTGTAAATACCCCCAGCTATTAGGATGTAGTTGGGTCGGCGCCACATTTAACAAATGAAGTACCCCCAATAGTAAAATCGTCAAACGAAAGTTAGATATGCAATTGCACAAAGTGGCACATGTAGATATAGAAGAAATCCCCACCATATTGTTCCCAGCCATGACAAGTGATCTATATAACTCACCCTCTCCAATGACACCATATCAATTAATGCACCCTTCTCGAACACACAGACACTTTGAAACCAAGAATTCAGAAGTCTAGACCACCTATATAACAAAAATTGCCCCCTAACCGCCATTGATACCCACCCGTATCCACTCTTACACAACAACATTCTCAGCTAATTTAAAATCTGCTAAATTTAATTAATTAAATAAATAATTAATTAATAAATGTGGGCAGGGGGAGCCTTTAAGACATTAATTATTGATTGATGTGACGTGGAAGAGTACTAACTCAAATGGTTAAGAGTACTTAATTGTGTGAGAGGACTTGGGTTCGAGTCCTATGTATGCCTTTTGTGTGTTATTTAATTATTATTGTTTTAATAATATGCTTAATCATGTTGAGTGATAATATAATCATAGAATTATATAAATTATCATGAAACATGAATTGGTTGAATGGTTGCCATTGATTTGATAATTGGCTAGGTATGGGTTTGAACCTTAGTGAACCCAAACTAAACTTTATTTTTGCCAAAATTTACTTTGGCATGAAGGTGAAAGGGCATAGAAACCCTAGCTGGCCAAGGAGCAGCCAAGAAGTGGCTAGAAAACTGTCAATAATGAACCATTCAATGGCAATTATCAGCCCATTAAATCAATTTTCGTTTTTTAGTGATTACCTAGCATTAAGGCACCATTAAAAGGCCAATTTTAGGTTAGAAGAAAGGTTTTGCAAGGCTATCATTGTGCTTAGAGAACTGAATACGAAAATTTGAGAGTTTTGTGAGGATTGGGTGAGGAGAGGAGCTGCATTGAGAGAGTCAAAGGAAGATCATTGATGATCAAGGGGGGACTCACAACAATTCCAAAATAAGCTAAGGAAACTAGGTTAGGGGAGCTTTACGCGTTAATTTTATGTTTAATTCTAATTGGCATGCTAAATAGAGTAACCTTACGCGTTAACTTTATTTTAAATTTGATTGGCATGTTAAATAGAGTAATTTCATGCATTGATTATTTTAAGTCTGATTGACATGCTAAGTATGGTATGATTATGTATGAATTGTTATATTCCATTTAAAGTTTGTGGTTATGGGAAATTTTCAGAAACTGTCTGGCCAGCGATGAACTACCGTCAGATGATACCTTCCTTTTCTAGGCCATTTAGGGTTCCTACAGAGGAACCACCTACCAAAAATAGTGTAAAATAGCCTGTTTGACCAACGTTGACCCGCTTTGGCCAGAGTTGACTGGTTGACCAGTGTTGACTCTTTGACTGTCTAGTGAGAGGCTGCCACGTGTCAGAGCAGTCTCTCACTCAAGTCAGAATTCTCTTTCTGTAATTAGGGTTTGGCTGTCGTGAGGGTTATCGCAAGGTGTGTTTCGCAGATCCGACGATGGCCATTATTTCTCCGATGGAGGACGTGTTCGGCGGCGCGCTTGCTGCTGTTATGGTGCTAATCGCGCAAGGCATGCATTGCAGCGGAAAATGTGGTACTCATGACTGCAGACCCAAGGTCCGTGAATGTTGGACGCCACGTTGCATCACAGGTCACGGTTTCCTCACGGTGAAGGAGAAAAATGGTGGTTGTTGGCGACGTGAATGAAGGTGCACGTACGAAGAGGAAGATCTTGCTATCTCCGATGGTGCTGCAGTGTGGTTCTGGCGTGAGCGCGAACAGTGGTGGCAGCATGATGATGGAGGAAGACAGAGGTGCGATATAGGCGTGATGAAGAAGACGCAGCAGCAGGTGTTGGTGGCAACAAGAGGCATTAGAGAAGATGGTGGTTGTTGTTCCAACGAGTGCAGTCACGTTGAATGCAGGCACGAGCACGAGTGGTACTGTCATGGTGGTGGCCGCTTTTCCGACGAGGGTGCAACGTGGTGGCTGTAGTCCGGCACGAGCACAACGGGTGGCAGCATTCTGGCGTGAGAAGTTGCAGTCAAACTTGGTGGCTGTCGTGGAGGATGATAACTACGACATGGTGATGGTGAGGGAGAAGGAGATTAGGGTTAGGGTTTCTGATTGTGTGAAGAAGAGAAGGTGATGAGGTGTCATGTTTTGAGTGGTTAGTTTAGGGAGTGGAGGATTAAGGACGTGGCATGTTTTAATTGGTGAATTTAGTATGTGGAGGATTGCCACGTGGCGTAATCTGGTGGACTTGAGTTTAAATTGCAAATTAGTAAAAAGAAGGGGTACAGAACATAGTTAGAAAGTCCAATTGTAGAAGGGGGTGTAAACATGAAAACTGGAGGTGCAGTTAGCTCTAGAAATATCCCTTTTCAGAAATAGAAAGTCCACTTTCAGAAGGAGGTGTAAACATGAAAACTAGAGGTGCAGTTAGCTCCAGAAATATCCCTTTTCAGAAATAGATAGTCCAATTGCAGAAAGGAGGTGTAAACATGAAAATTGGGGGTGCATTTAATATCCCTTTCCAAAATTATGATTTTGGGACTTATTTTATGAATTAAAAGATTCACTATTTACACTCTTGAGTTGTCTTGGGATGGCGGATGAACACGAGGAACCCTTGAGTTGAGCTCGGGTTGGCGAGTGTTACTGGTGTGAGTGTGCGGGTTGTGGCCAGTACGGATGGGTCCAAAAAGATTGCCCTCCTCAGTAATTAGCTGACGAATTTGGTAGTCTTGGGACGTTATGAACTATGTTCGTATATGGGAACTCCACTTGCGTTACAGTGTATGATTTGTAGCATGGTTTCCCGCACGTGCTTTATCGGTTGCGGCCGATAGGTATAGCAGCAAGACATTTTGAGGTAATCGCTAGAAGACGTAGAACGCGATTAACATGGTTGTGGCCATGTGGTATGGGATCAAAGGAAGGAATTCCTTTGGTGTGATTGTGTGATATATATATATATATATATATATATATATCTATATATCTATATATATATAATTGTGCCATATTTATATATATGTGTAATTTGTTAGCTCACCCTATCTGCTTGTGTTTGACGATGATCGTGTACGCGGTAGAGCCGGAGCGGGGCTAGACTTGGGAGATTTTTATCAGAACTTTTATGAAGTTTTTATGATTTCAAAAAAATTGTAATTATGGATATTACTGGACTTTTGGATAATTACAATCTTATTTATACTTATGCATTTTGGTTTATTATTGAAAGTAATAAAAATTTTAAATTTCCCGCATTTTTTGGGAAATGATATTTCATTAACTGCAGCTTAATTGTATTTCTTTATTTTATTATTTTAAACCCGTAATATCCGATCGAGATGTTACAACTAACTCTTCAGCTAGATCCTCCCTGTTATCTGGGATTATTTCCATAACCACTTCACCTATTCTATATAATGAGTCACTCAAGGAATTGGTCAAAGAATGGCTACCTTGACTACCCATATCCCTTTTTGATGAGATGCCTCTAACCAAGGGACCTACAACAAGAGCAATGGCTAGGAGGATACAAGAGAAATGGGCCTCCAATGCACATACAAGGCCCAAGATGAACTTCACATGGACCAAGGAAGATGTGAAGACCTAGCGTAGGACTCTTTGTTTGTAAATATTAGAATAGGGTTTATTTTTTGGCCTTGTATTTTGGGCTTCGTAGAATAGGGTTTTGTTTGGGCCATGTATTGAGCCTTGGAAGGTTTTTGGGCCTTGAAGAGAATTGGACCAAAGAAGAGTTGGGCTTGAAATTGGCCCAACAAGAGGGAGGGCGCATTTCAAAAGGATCTAGATCCTTCTTGCTTAAAGCTTGGACACCAAGCTTCTCTTATGCGCCTAGAAGCAAATTCCTTATGACTTGCTTAGGTGGCAAGTCACACTTGCCTCATGCTCTCTTTTTGGCTCCAAATACAACATTCTAGATCCTTTTTCCCTCCATTTTTCTATACCACTTGGCTATCCTTTTCAACTATAAATAGAGAGCTTAGGACCCTTGTATTTTCATTCATGAATATAGTAGAGAAACTCTATTGAGATGACTCCAGACTCCCGTCTTTTTGTGAATCAACTTAGGCTAGAGTTCTCCTTCTTGGTTTCCTCTAGTCCCTTTCCTTGAGTGTTGGCCCAACCTCACTTGAGAGCTTCTCCAAACACCATTGTCGCATCACTTCTCCTCTCATCTTCTAGCTTTCGCACCTTCATCCTTCTCCATGGAAGCCTCATCAATTCCGCATGGCTTCTCCTTGGCTTCCTTACTATTGAAGATGGACTCATCACTTTTGAATCCCTCACTAGAACTACTACAAGACATACCTTACGAAAGATGAATTGATGGCACTTAAACTCGTTTTGTACCAGGAAATATCGGCAACACAGCTAGACACTAGCCTTCACATGCTCAATCCTTGCAAATGGCCCTCTATTTATAGAAGTTGCTCAATGGATTTTTACCATTCCCCCTAAACCTTGTCATCATTACACCCTATGAAACGTCATACTTGCATCACTAAACGACGCGACTCTACAAATTCCCAGTTACCCCCTCACATAAAACCCTTCCATTTCTAGTAGCTTATCAAATTCCACGTCTCTCACTTAAACCTCTTCATCATTACCATTCCTTGAGGTTGGGAGCCTACCATACTATAAAGGAATAGACCAAAGAAATTGGGATTTTTTCTCAAAAAAAATTTAATAAAGAAAAAAAAGAATTTTTCTTCAAACGTAATAAAAAAAATCATTTGGTCAAAAACCTTTTAGCAAAAACGTATGCAAAAGGCAGGGGGTTTATATACTATAGGCCGGATACCTCAATATTGCAAGATAAGTCAAGTACTTTGAAGCCTTTACCAAAAACATATGCAAAAGACTAAGGGGGCTGATGTACCATAAAGACCATATATGTCAGGTATTGCCATATCACAAGATAACCTCACTAACTATATGGTGAAAGCCAGGTAAGCCGTAAACTTCCCAGACTAACAAAAAGAATGAAAAATCGCATACCACTAGTATGAGTCAGACTAGGCTGGCAAGTTGCCTATCATGTGTAGTATTTATGGTCACAACAAAACTAGAACCCCATAACCCCCAACTAGAACCTCAGGCTGGCAAGTTGCCTATCACACCAAAGACATCTCAGACAACTAGCATAAAGTAAGCAGACATCGAAAATAACATGACAGTAAATTGATAAGTTCACGACCTTCCTCCCAATCTAACTTGGAAAACATTAACTTATCAACAAAACATCTAACAGAAATTGTGCCTGATGAAACATGCCTAAATAGCCCCAACAAAAGGTTCAAAGCCCAAGCCCAACAAGAGTCGTTAAGGTAGTCAAAAGTCAAGTAAATCATTAAAAAAACAAGTGGACCTAAATGATGAAGGATTATCTTGTTCCTTTTTAAGATTATTGAATATGGTGAGTTGATTAACAAAGTTAAGTGAAATCCCCACTGGACATTAAGATAGCAAGCTATCTAGATGTGAAGGTTCCTTTCACAAAGCTCAAGAGAAGAAGATGATGGATTGATTCAAAATGAAAAGGAAATGGAAAGCACATAAATCATAGAAAACCAAGAACAATTAAAGGAAGAAGAAAACATAAAATGGAAAGGAAAGAAATGGTAAAAATGTGAGAAGCACACCACTACAAGGCTAGGCTAGAAGCCATGGCAACCTTGAAGATAAGTGGATGTGTGCCGCCACTTGCTATGCAAGATAAGGCTTAAAAGTATTCACTCCCTAGGGAGGAAACTCTCACAAATGGTTGAGACACAAGAGTG
>Ga0214542_1009607_pt1 | contig 14835 bp, 6 predicted proteins | sample CNSS1metaG_FD_160096 | JGI IMG/M metagenome (GOLD analysis project Ga0214542, IMG submission 160096) | Root nodule microbial communities from cowpea collected in UCLA plant growth center, Los Angeles, California, USA - CNSS1 | ecosystem: Host-associated > Plants > Roots > Nodule | place: USA... | reverse complement strand
CCCCAGTTGAAAATTTCGGGTATTACCCATACCCATACCCATACCCAGTCAAAGCGGGGATTCCCCGTCAAAACGGGGACGGGTTCGGGTGATACCCACGGGCACGGGTTTATTTGCCATCTCTACTAAAGATAGATGTTGACAGCGCGAGAAAGAATAACATTTTAGAAAATACGAAAACTACTTGAAATTAAAAGTATATTAAGAAAACAAATTAAATAATTACTATAAATATTAAAACCAAAAACTGTATTAAATTGTGTCGTAATTTTTGAAAAATTGAATCAATTAAATTCATTTAAGAAAAAAATGATTAATGTCGTTAATATGTCACGTGACCATTTTTTTTTATGATTTTTTTTATTTTTTAAAATTTAAAATTTTTATTATTTTTTTTGTCACGTGGTAGGTCTATAGTGTGACACATGATACTTTCAATGTCACATGTTAATGTTACTACTTAGTGCTATTATCTTGATTTTAATTTAATCATCACATATTTCTATTTGTTTCAATTTAGTCTCCACATATGTATATTTGTTTTTAATTTATTCCCAATTTTTTGTTCAAATTAGAGAAGTATTGTCTCTCTTTATGACCAAATTTATTATTTATATAAATGTTATATTGGTATTTGTATTAAAAATGACTTATAAAATTAATTACTGATATTTATATTAAAATTTAGTGGTAAAAGTCATAAATAACAAAACATGGGTTAACAATTAAAAAAAAGTGTAATATGTTATAACATCATTTTCAATAAAAAATATGAGTATAACATCTTCAATATATACTCATATTTTTTATTAGAATTGACGTTATAAAATATTACATTTTTCTTAATTGTTAACCCATGTTTTTTTTATTCAGGACTTTTACCAATAAATTTTAATATAAATATCAATACTTAAAAGATTTTATATGTTATACGACTTATTAGCTTCTTTGATTTTAACATTTTTTTTTCTTCTTAATACATTATATCAAGTAGAGGTGTTAATTTGGTCAATGACTTATGGGTCAGGTAGACGATCGAGATGGTTCGATTCAGGCCGGCGGTCAAGACAAGTCGAGACTAGGCAGATGGTCGAGAGGGAACGATAGTCGGACCAGGCCAACACTCAAGATGGACTGGTCTAGGCCAACAGTCGAGACGAGCCGACCTAGGTTTGACGGTCGAGGTGGGTCGACACGGGCCAACAACAAAGACGAGTTAGGCTGTTGACCAAGATGGGATGGCTTGAACTGATGGCCTAGGCTGACCAACAACCTAAACATGCTCACCCAAGACTACGGCTGAAGGTCAGGATGAACCAATCCTAGCTAAAGGTTGAGATGGGCGAGCTTGTGGTAAAGGTTGAAAGTGACTATTTCAGGCTAATTGTCGAGATGGGTGGAGCATGGCCGATTGTTGTTATAAACAGACCTAAACTGAAAGTTTAATAATATATTTAAAGAAATAATATAATTTTCATGTTTAAAAAGAAAACGTATGGACTAGTTCTGACTCGTAAGACTTTTGTGGATTTTTTTGTCCTTTGAATTTTTTGACCCTATGAGATTTTTTATCCCAACCAACATAGATCAAAATCAAATCCTGTGGATCGAGTCAAATTAACATCTCTAATATACGATGTTTGTACTTTTCTTTTTTTAAATTTTAAAAAAAGGAAGTCGAAAAAAGAAAAGATAAAAATAAAATAAAATTTCCTCATTTTAAAAGAAATAGAAGAAAAATGGAGTGAGAAAATTATTTTTTAAGAAATTTAATTTAAAAATTATATTCATTTTATTTTTATTGTATATTATTATACTATAGCTTACGAGGGGAGTAATAAATCGACTGTAGGCTCTTCTACGTTTCTTTTCTCTTAAATTTAGAAGTTAGTTGATTTAAAAACAAATTATGAAATTCACAAACACTGTTTTAAATTTAAAACACTATTTTAATTAAAGAAAAATAAAAACTAAAACCACATTTTAAAATACGACTTCTGAACACACAACTTATTATAACAAGTGTTATAAATCGTATGCACGTTTTTCTTAACTGATCCTGTTTTTTACTAATTTTCTTAATTGATTTCAAACCTATTAATCTCCTTAAGTTTTCAAAAAAAAAAATCTCCTAAAGTAAAACGTTAAAAATAGTAGGTGAAACTAGATAATCACTTATTTCGTCGACTATTTATTTTTATCGAAATGACTTTTTTTATTCTAAAAAAAAAAATCCATGATAATTATTTATTTTTAGTATTGAAATGACATCTTTTATTTTAGGGTTAAATATGTTTTTAGTTCCTCAAGTTTCAGTGAATTTTGGAATTAGTCCCTCATCAAAACTTTATACCAATTTAGTCCTTCATCTTTCAAAATGCGTGAATTTAGTCCTTTTAACCAAATTTTGTTAAGTTTATCTGACGTTTCAAGCACATTTCATGATAGTATTTAAGTTAACATTGAAGCAAAAATGTGTCAAACAGTGTAAATAATTTAAATACAATCATAAAATACGCTTAAAATGTCAGATAAACTTAACAAAATTTGGTTAAAATGACTAAATTCACGCATTTTGAAAGATGAAGAACTATATTGATCAAAAAATTTGATAAGAAACTAATTTCAAATTTCACTGAAACTTCAGGAATCAAAAACATATTTAACCCTTTATTCTAAAAGAAAATCCATGATAATTATTTATTTTGTTTCATGTGTATCGCACCAAACAAAACCTTATCATTAATTCTTCTCAAAATGTGGTACATTGTTTTAAGTGGAATTAAATGCGTAGCGTGAACCTCGAGCCCAAGAAGTTTCGCCGAAAGTTCCAGTGAAACCAAAAGTAGGACACACCTACACCTAACATAACTTCGCAACAAACAAAATTTATTTTTTATATATTTTATTGCTAAATCATTAAATATCTTTTATTAAATAATTTTCTTTCCCTATTTATTTTCTCTTTCTTTATCAGTGAGTCGAGTTCAACATCAAGAACAAGCAAAATAATTGCATGTAAGGAAAAAAAATATAAATTCTTATAGGAAATATAATACAAATATAATTTGAGATAAATTAATTTATACGTAAATAAAAATTGAAAAAATATATAAATTAGTTTATAGAATATAACTTTTGTTTATAATAAAATTATTTTGTTTTCTTCTATAACAGAGTTAACATGGAAATTCATGAAAAAGAGTTTGTCTTCTTTTTCTGTTAGTCAAAACCGACAACAGACGTATATTCCAACGCCAATCCTAAACCCAACATAACACACTTATCACTAATGTCGTTATCTTACCAGGTGTCGTCATCGGTGCCACGTGGCCATTTCCCATTTGATTCATGATACTTTACAATAATTAAAAAAATTATTTTAAATCTGAAAACGGTTCTTGAACGAAAAACGAGACTTGTAATAGTTTTTGTTTTTATTTAATGTTATTATAGTAATATAACGTGGGAAGAAGATTGGATATTAACAACGTTAGCAAATAAGACTAATGGTATAATAAATTTATGTGTTTTTTTCAGTAGTTATTTTAAAAGTCAATTATGTACCACTTCTAGATTTTAAAATAAACAAAGGTATCTAACTTCATATTCATTAATATTTTTGGTTAATTTATTTGATGATTTTAAGTTCACAAAATAAAAACTGATTTAAATGATCGTTTATCCTGTATAAGGACATAAATATTAGAAGAGTTGAACTATTTGAAATTTATTTATGTTTAAGTTCTTTCTTCACTGTTTGAATCTATGACTAATTTCTTTAAGATGGTTCTAACACATTGTTGAAAAAGTATTTAATTAAAACAACTTCAATGAAAATATATCTCTAATTTTTCAACTATTTTGTCTATTTTTTTAATATATACTTATTTTTAAGTATTTCATTTGCTTATATTTGTGTATAGTTTGAGTTTTGTTTTTTTTTTTCACAAAAAGAAGAGTAATAGATTTTCTTAATTTACATAAGACTTCTATAATGAACAAGTGTGAAAACGGAAATTACCAACTAACCAAATTTGGTGCAATGAATTTTTTTTTTTTATTGCTATAAAGTGTATTGTTTACATGGGAATGAGCCTTCAAAAAGTCAATCTTCAAGTTGTGAATCTATGAGCCATAAAATGGATTTTGTGTTTAGTTCAGTGTTTTATAGAAAACCTTCATAATGATTAATTGTGTACTTTAATAATGAATTACATACATTCAAATATAACTTAAAAGAGATTTATTTCATCATGTATGCAATATTCGTGTAAAACAAAAATATAATATATGTCCGTTGGACATGCTTAAAAGTAATGTAAGTAAAATATTTTTTTTAAGGTCTAAAAACACTAAATTTTTCAAATTTGTTTTAGTTATAATATTTTTTTATTAAATTAATTATAAAATTATGTTTAAGATAAAAAAAATCTCAAAAAAATATTTTGGTCCTATTTGTGTTTAAGAATAAAATTTAATTAAATTATTATTAGTGTCTATTGATTTTAATTAGTATTAAAAATGATTTTTAATGTGTTAAAATATTTTTTCAATAAATTATAATTTTTTTTAGGAAAAAGAGTGATTACTTATTTTTCTTATTTTATAATAGATTTTGATTTCATTTTCTTCTTTTATATATCTGTGACTTCAATTTTGATTCTATTTTTTTTCCTTTATCTTTATGTGACTTCAATTTCGATTTTATTTGTTTTCAATTTTGATTATATTTTCTTCTTTTATCTTTATGTGACTTCAATCTTAATTATATTATTTTCTTTTATCTCTTTCTTTCTTACTTCTGATCTACTTATTCGACTCCTTGTCTCACCTTACTTTATTCTATTTTAGAATTTTTCTTTTAATGATTTTAACAGATTCCATTCCTTGAATGTCATACTGCTCATGTGTATCAATCATTTTACTCTCATTTCTGATTAGTATGTTTTTCTTTCTATTTGTATTGATGTCATTTTTTTTTTCTATTTACTGAATTTGTATTAGGATAAAAAAATGTATTTCTTTTGTCTTATTTTGTTTAGGAATTACGGCTTATTCTTCTTAGTTCTAACAAAAAAGAACAATAACCTTTTAAATTATTTTTTATTAATGATTAATCTCAAAATAAACTTTGTAGATTTATGAACAATATTTACACTTGAAAAGGAGAAAGAGACTTGAAACTTCAAGATACTACAAGTATACAATCAAGTTTACTTTCTTGACAACCAGAACCATATTTTATTATTTTAACTCATTATTTTTAGTAGTATTTTGTATATTTTTTAGTAGTGTTTTATATACATTCTCTCGTAGATGCTTAATCAGTGGGTATAATTAGATGATGTGATGAAATCATGTTAATTCTCGCTTAGTGGTTTAATTATAAGTTCACAAGAGTTTTTGGACAGTGTATGTACTTTTGGTGATCTGTGATAGGTGGATTTACATTCAAACCAGATAATCAATACGTTTTTATCAAATCTACAAATTACGTATTAATTTTGTGTTGAAATTGTGAATCTGCCACCCCCCCCCCTTTTGTGTTGAATGATAATCTGGAAAGCTTTGAATGATAGATTTGGTCATTGGGAGACGACCTTGATTTAACTACTAGGTATTATATTTAATTGTTCTATTTGGTTATGTACGATCTCGATCAATCCCTTAACATTCTTGAATCATATGCTTATTCTTATCCAACTAAAACCTATATAAATTTTATGACAAAATCACAAGTTGCAAATAATGCATTTTGCGTTGGATATTTTTTTCTTCTATGAGTGCGAGGGACATCTAATCTTGACACATTGACTTCATCTATTGTCCTAAATAATCCTAAAGAGTAAAAAGATGACAATAATATTTATAACTTCACAAAAAAAAAGTATATATATATATATGTATGATAATTACCATAATATTACCATAAAGTGCAAGTAGTGTTATTAATATCGGATAACGAAAAATAGCAATGGCCTCCAAAAACCTTTATAAAATTATAACGGAACCATAACGGGTTATGGCAGAAATATTGCAGTAAACAAAATATAATACCACCACATATAATTTTAATGAAAAAGTAATGATATGATGTCTCTTTTCAATTTTTAGAATCTTGAGTTGATCCTAAAATCCTTTTGAATGGCATTGGTCACTTGTGAGTTGATACAGCTAAAACAACTATTCAAAGAATTTCAATTTGAAGAAAATTTCCAAATGCATGTGAATTGTAATTTCATAGCAAACTGGAATCTAGATATATCACTGTTAGATTTGTCAAATTTGATGACAATGTTTCCAATTCGGGTCACTTCTATGAGATATTCTAGAAGTATCATGATCATTGGCTATTATTATTGTTGAAAAATAGGTAAATTTTTTTAAAAATAATTATATTCAAAGTAGTGAAAAAAAAAAAAAAAAAAAAGACTTGGCGACGGCCAACGGTGGCTGATGGCGGCGGTGAAGGCCGAAGGTGGTAGCCAGCGGTGAGGACTGGCAGCGGCAGTAGAGAGTGGTAGTGATTGCACTTGCAGTACCCTGATGAAGGAAGGAGTGCTCTTTTATTTTTAAAGAAAAGGAAAGAAAACTTTATGAGGGAAAAAAAACTTTACTGATATGGCTGCACTAACTTAAATAACTTAAGTAAATTAAGTAAAAGAAGAAGACTAGGTAAAAGAATGAGAGTGGTTCGTAGGTTTGTTTAAATAAAAAATTTAGTGGGCCAGGCCCAATTTGCTAAAGACTAAAACACATAGATTAAATTAGGGTTTCAGATCATCTTCTCTTTCTCACCGTCGCCGTTGCAGACCACTGTCATTTTGTTTGCACATTTCTTCTCTCCTGTTCAAGATCTTGATTTTTGTTTTTCCGTCCGATTTTTTTTCATTACAATCGCTACGTTATCGTCATCCGCTATGCCAAAAGCGACTGCCATGGAAAACCCGATTTGCTGCCGCCTTATTATGGTGGTAGGCTGGGAAATCGATACTGATTTCTGCCATGGCCGAAATTCAATAACAGTGAGTGCAAATAAAGTATACTCTTGTTGAAAATATAAGATTGCACATAGATTATTGTGGATTGAACTAATTTTTTTTTTCAAATTTAATTATTGTATTCAATACATTATTAGTGTCTAATAATCGTTTCTACCCATTGATGAAAAAAAAAATGAAAGAATTTGACTCTTTACATTATGTTTAATTATGTACAGAATTTGTAAACTTAATTCCTGTTTATATAAGCTAATAAATACATGCAGTCTCATGTGAATAATGTTACAACATTGCTCGAGGTATGACATTATTTACTTTAAAAAAACCATATAATGCAATCAATTAATTATACATTACATAATTTAAATTATGTATTGAAATTTTAAACATAATTGATTATAGTCATTATAGTCATTGACATTATGGATTATGGATTGTGACTTGAATATAATATCTTGCTACACCTTTCAACAATGCAATAATTTAAGAACATTTCAGACATACACATATCAAACAATAATACAAGAACACCTTCTCGATCAAACTAAACCACTTCAAATATTGTTGAAAAAAGAAGCAAGATTCTTGGAGCAAGAAAGGAACTCATGAACCTAGCAGCACGAAAATGAAACAAGCTGAAAGAAAAACAGTAGTTCTCGGTCGACATTGAAATAGAAATATAAAAAATAAAGGTAAAATCATAAAACCAAAAGGTCTAACTTCAAACAAATCAAATTCAATGTCACGTCCCTTCAAATAAACAAGGGTCGTCCTCTCTTTTCTTTATGTTCACACTGTTCATACCAAAACAATTAGACTTGGCGAGAGCTTCATTTAGGAAAAAATAAATCACGTTGAACATGGTTTTTTCCCCTACTATTTAACTCAAAAAAGTATTGCATTTTGTAGTGGTTTCCTTTCCACAAGTTATAATACCAATATCACCAACAGTTCTAGTTTTTGGTTTAATGAATTAGGAAAATCCATGAAAGAAAAAATCGTGACTAACACTACTAAAAGCACTTAATATTTTAAAAAAATGTTTTAGAAGAAATTTACGTTTTAAAAGTTCAACGTAACAGTCAGAATAGTTTATACTTTAATTACAGTTTATACTTTAATTAAGTTGTAGATTTAGCTTAACCCTTGTTTCTCACTAGCATCTAAGTATAAATTATATAGTATAATTAAAATATGTAATTCTAATCTCACTATCTTTCATAATCAAATTTGATAATCTTACGAAAGAAACAGACATTATTCCATTCCACACTAATTAGGGTATATGTTGCAAGCATCCAATCAATGTGCCATATATTATTCCACAAGTTTATGAGTTTAAGCCACGTATAATATTGATATTCCACATTAAACTCTTCCGAGTGGATCGCACTTTTGCCTTTAAAAAAAATTATTAATTATACACCCAAATAATAAAAATAATAAAACAACAAACAAGAATAAAGGATTTAAAAAAAAAAAATTGAAGAAGTTGCCTTCGTTCTTATATATATTTTCATTTTTTTTTAATAACATGATATGATCATCATCATCTGACATGTCCATCATCACAATCACAACCATCACCGATGCAGTTCCATCATACGAGAAAAGTCCTCGAAGCACACGAATCCATCCCCGTTCCTGTCCACACCCTCTATCATGCGCCGGCACTCCTCTAACGTGCACCGCTCGTCGCCGATCGCTCTGAACACCCGAAGCAACTCCTCCGCCGAGATCCTCCCGTCGCGATCTGTGTCGAACACCGCGAAGGCCTCCTTAAGTTCCTCCGGATCCGACCCGGACTCTGGACCCGACCCGATGTGGTTCATGAGGGCCTCCACTGTGATGCAGCCTCCGGCGCCGCCGTCGACTTCGCTGAGCATGAGCGCGACGTCGGACGCGCCTAGGCGCGTGAGGATTGCCTCGAGGTCCTGGCGCGAAACGACGCCGTCGTTGTCTCGGTCGATTAGGCGGAAGGCCTGGGCGAGGTCCCACCGAACGTCGACAGTGACGTCGGACCAGTCGCCGGAGACGCCGGGGAGGACGCTGGTGGGAGTGAGAGAGCCGGCGGCGCTGGGTGCGGCGGGCTTGTGGGTGGAGTCATCGGAGGAGGAGGATCCGAAAGAGGGTGGGTCGGATCGGGATAAAGATCGGTCCTTTTTGGAGCGAAAGAGGTGTTTGGGACTGAGTTTGAGGTTTTTGGGGTTGATGCTAATGAGCTTCATTATTGGTGGTTGAAGAGAATGGAGAAGAAGAAGAAGAAGTGAAGAAGAGAATGAAGAATGTGAAAGATGAAGAGGAAGAGAAAAGTAAAGGATGGGGGTTGAGGGGAAAGAGTGGGGAAGGTGGTGGGATTAAATGGAGGCGCCATGAGAGGGCCATTCCTCACTCTTGGTAGCTTCCACGAAGTTTCCTTCAAATCATGCTGTCATTTTAAAACAACATGCCTATTTATATTTCTTTCTTTCCTTTACTAAATCTTTTAATCATAATATCTTACTTTATTATGCTACATACATATTAAGTAAACCACTCCCGCAACACCTTTTTTTCACCCAATCTTCGTAAATATGTTCGATGAAAATTATTCATTAAAATATAAAATAAAATGCTTACTAACATTGGTAAATACTAAAAAAAAAGAATATTTGTATAAATTTATAAGATATATAATAAGATAATATTATTGTAATGGAAAAAAAACTATTTAATAAATATTATATATACACATATATATTAATTAGTGTGTTAAATTCAAATGAATTAAGTTCATGTATGAATATTAAATATAATAAATCATAAAAATCCAAAAACATTTAAATTTATTTTTTTTAGTTTTTCTCTTTCTTCTGGAATATATTTCTTCACTTAATTACCAAATAGAAATTTATCTATTATCTTAGTTGACCCGATTTTTTTTTATAATAATACTTTATTCATAATATTGTAATTAGGTATCCTACCTATATCATGTTTCGGGACCAAGTTGTTTATCTGAAATTAAGTAGGTCTTGGAATTATAGTTGGTCTTTTTTTATTGGCAAAAAATATATAAGCGATAGGGTAACTTGAGGTACCCCTTATACAAGAATTTACATATTTTAAAGAGTTTTATATTACAATAATCAAAATCTACATATCATTTTTGTGCTAACAAATAATTTTAATCAGAAACAACACTTTTTTTATTTCAAAACTACTTTCGATCTGAATATGTGTTTGGGCTTTGTCCCTTCAAGACATCTCCGAACATATTTTTAATATAACTTCATTATATATATATATATATATATATATATATATATATATATATATATATATATATATATATATATATATTAAAAAAATTAAGGTTTAATTACCCGTATGGTACCCAGTTTGGGGCTAGTGTGTCAAATAAGTATCCGATTTTAAAAAAGTGTCAATTGCATCTCAACTTTTGAAAATTGCTTCAATTAGGTCCCTTTCGGACAGAGTTGACTAACATCGTTAGTCAACGTGCCACATGTTAATATGTGATTTTTTTTATTTTTTTTATTTTTAATTTTTTAAAAAAAATTAAAAATGCCACGTGTCAAGTCCATGTGTGTGACACGTGGCATTGTCAGTGTCACATGGCATTGCAATGCCACGTGTCATTATCACTATCAGATGTCATTGTGTTGATTTCGATTTAGTCTTCATTTATGTTTGTTCGTTTCAATTTAGTACCTACTTATGTGTATTTGATTCAATTTTGACCTAATATATTTTAATAATTAAAATATTCTTTTATAAAATTAAAAGTAATTAAGTATAAAAGTTTTACAAAAATTAAGTATTTGATATTTATATTAAAATTTAGTGGTAAGAGTAATTTTATTAAGTCATTTTTAATAAAAAAAATTAGTATAACATTCATACCAATAAAGTAATATGTTAAAAAGTCGTTTTTAATAAAATATATTAGTATAACATTTATACAAATAATAAATTTGGTATGAAATTGAGAGAAACATTATAAATATTAGTACTTAATTTTGTAAAAAATTTATACTTAATTATTTTTAATCTTATAAAAAATGGATTACAAAAATATTTTAATTATTAAAAAAAAACTAGGACAAAATTGAATCAGATACACATACTTAGGTACTAAATTGAAACAAAAAGACATATATGGAGACTAAATCGAAATCAACAAAATGACATCTGACAGTGACACTGACACGTGGCATTACAATGCCACGTGTCACACACAGGGACTTGACATATGACTTTAAAAAAAAAATTAAAAATTTAAAAAAAGTGGCACGTTGACTAACGGCGTTAATCAATCTGTTTGAAAGGAACCTAATTGAAGTAATTTTCAAAAGTTGGAATGCAATTGACACTTTTTTAAAATCGGGTACCTATTTGACACACTAGCCCCAAATTGGGTACTATACGAGTAATTATACCAAAAATTAAATACTAATAATGATAATTAAAACATTTCAAAGGTTTTAATAATTACGTATACATGAAAAGGGACAACACTTACATTTGTTTAGGTTTTACAAGAAACCCTTATATAAAACAAGTGTTTGACAAAATGCCACAGTGACCTAAAAGTGTGATTTGTGCATAATTAATGCTCGGAACATATTTAGATACCTAAAATTACTTATGTTATGCATGCAGAATTGTCTAACAATCTAAAATTCATAAAATCACCCTTGAAAACCAAGTTTGGTACATTTGACAGCAAACTGGTTTATTAGCATTTCAACAAATGCATAATAATGTGTTTCTGTTATGCGTATTCAATTCATATGTAATGCAATGAGTGGAAACATGATTTGAACTTGCAGGTTGATCTATAACAATGCTAATTGAACTTTAAAACAAGGAATTTACAAAAAGAACCACTACATAATTAAATTTCTAAAATTCAGAAAACTACTAATTAAAAATAAAATGACTCAACTAGTAAGAATTAAAAATTGGAAACTAATCCCAGAATTGAATTCAGAGACATGAATCTAATGTAGAAACAATCATAAAATAATCAAAACTCAAGTTAAAAATCAAAGATAAAAAATCAATATACAAACCAACGTCAAAAAGTTGGTGCGAAACTAACGAACTTAAATGTGAAAGCTGTAAAATAAAACAATAGAATTGAAATTTAAATGTTAACAAGTTTCAAATAATTAAATTACATTGTTGAAAGTAAAAACAACTTAGAAAGTAAGTGTTGAAATTGAAATCAAATGTAGAATTATAAATTGTAAAGAAAAGCATTAAAGAAAGAATATAAAATTGTCTCCAGAAAACACTCTCCAATAATGTTCATATGGTTCTATTTTTGATCACCAAGGATCATTTATGATTCCTTGGTAGGTGGTCAGTTTGTACTCACTAAACCTTAACATGAATCCATAACTGAAGTTAGTAAGTTACAAAGTAGAAATCAAATGCACATCACTAGAAAAATGAATTCTCATGAGAGGAGAAAGTACTGTAAAAGACATCAAATCTAAATGTGCAAGAAAGTAAAGACAAAATTGTAAATGCAAAAAAAAAAAAATTGAATTGGTAAAATTTGCAATTACGCTAAATTCTAAAGAACTTAATTGTCCAACTCACTTTATAGTCAATACAACCTTGCACTCTAGTAAAATTATTATAAAAAAGCAAGAAAATTTGAAGAACAAGTTACCTAGCTCACTTTGTAGTCAAGACCACCTTGAATTTCATAGAAACTAACCCGAGAAAGCTAAAATTATGTAGAATGAAAGTTTAAAATTTTAAAATCTTTATAATTTTCTAACTTAAGCTCTTTATAGTCTAACCTAAGAAGGAAACCTATTAACTAGAAAAAGTGTGTACAACTCCCAACTACAAATCAGATTAATGTTCAAATTGTTCTAGCTAAACTGGTTCACAACTTCTCCAAGTGGCGGGTAATCCAGGCTAACTCATTCCCTTTACAGATTGGTGCAGGTTAGTGTAAGCTTGAGAATATGTCCAATGAAGTTTTTAATAGCTTGTAGTAGGTTGCAACTTCAAGTCTAGCCAAGTCCAAGTTACGTTGAGAACTTCAAGCTTCCCTTACAAGCTTTTTTCAAGTCCTATGAAAGTTCAAATTCATGTTAATTCAAGTCAAGTTCATTTCACATATTGGTCATGTTGAGGTGTAGCCAAATCCAACTTGCTTTACAAGCTTCTTCATTTATCTCAGGCAGATACAGGTCACGTTGAGATGCAAGTGAAAGTTTCTTCCAACTGCTTTGTAATTGGACTGGTTCCTAATTGTATGAACTTTCACAACACTAAAATTCACAAGTTGGACCCATTCCTCAAGTGAAATTGTACAAGCAATAACAAGACCTAAAATTCATAAGTTAGACATTTAGAATTCACATTAAAAGTTAAATTTAAAACTGACTTAGGCTAGTTACAATGACTATTATAAAGTTAGAATTGTAAAGTTTGAGTTTATGATGCCATTAGTGTCCAGGTACCGTTGCATTGTAGTTGATTAACTCTCCAAACACATCCAACATCACATCCTCCTCCATCTCCATTGTTGCTCAGCTTTCACATTCAAAAGTTCTTACTATTCCTTTTTTTTCTTTATTTTTAATGGTTTTATGCTTCGATTCTCTAGAACCGGAGCCTAAGATTGAAGTTTATGCATTGATTGATAATAGAGGTAAAAAATCACACCTTTTTTACTTCGTCCATATATACCTTAATTGTAGAATCGATATATAATAGTAAAAACAATAGTTGTAAAAACTCTTTTCTACATTAGTACTGTACCCAAGAAAAGTGCTATTAACAATAAAAACACCACAAAATAGGGATATTAATTTCACGAGAAAAAACATTTTCAACAAACAATATTCTTTTGAACATTATTTTTAAATAATAAACTAATGCTATCTTAATTTTAAAATTCTGATAACTAGAATAATTTTTCTATATATCAAATAGATTTTATTACATGAGTTATTAAAATGTAAATTCAATTTTAATTAAAAAAATTATGGCTAAATGTTATGATGCAGAAAAATAAGTAGCATACAAGAGTGAGTGAAAATGAAATGAAATGGAATGGTAGATGTGTGTGGGTGGTGTTGGTACTTTTATTGGGTTTGTTCTACCTTGGGGTGATCAAAAGTTAGGAGAATTTAGGGAAAGTTGCTTTCTTATTGTAAAAGGGTCACTTTCTTCCCATGAATCTTCTACTTTCCAAACGTGTTTTTCTTTGACACTAAACTTGATTAGGGAGAAAGTACTTTATATAACGGAACGAATGTATTTTCATTTTATTGAGAAAAAGGAAAACAAACGTTTCTTTCTTTGTGAAAATTTTCTTCTTATCTCTTATACAATGTTATCATTATTTATTTTCTTTTTACTCAAATTATAATAACATAATGCAGATATTAGAATAAAACAAAATCTTGTACTTGATAACATCTACATATTATCATATTATAATTTATTACTAATTAAAATATCTTAAATATATACAAAATTCATTTTATATTAGAATTTTAAAATATTATATATATACATATATATATATATAATATTATTCTAGATAATTTTGTAGAATTATCACATATGTATTTACATTTTTTATGTAGTTATTACCGCGTGATAATCACTTATTATGAGATTTATTTTATGAGGTTTTAATTTAGTTTCTCTAAATTTTACCGTTTCATATAACTTTTTAAGATAATTTTGCAATGTTTACTTTTATTTAGATTATATATATATATATATATATATATATATATATATATATATATATATATATATATATATATATATATATATATTAAATATA
>Ga0214542_1009604_pt1 | contig 14848 bp, 15 predicted proteins | sample CNSS1metaG_FD_160096 | JGI IMG/M metagenome (GOLD analysis project Ga0214542, IMG submission 160096) | Root nodule microbial communities from cowpea collected in UCLA plant growth center, Los Angeles, California, USA - CNSS1 | ecosystem: Host-associated > Plants > Roots > Nodule | place: USA... | reverse complement strand
TGCAGCTGCACTAACACACCTCAAAATATCCAAAGAACATTTATGCAACTAAAAAGCTATTTTTAACATGTTTTTGTATCTCATGCTCAATAAACCCAATTATAGGAAATCCCAATTAAATCAATCTTTAAACACACAAATTCAATTAAATACCTAGAATTAAACACTGAATGAGGGCAAAAATACGCACTCATCAATAATCTCTTCCAATTAACTCCTTAAATTTGCTTGAAATTCCAAGCCACCCTTTCTTAGTAAAACTAGTGCCAAGACGTTCACCATTTGTCACTTGCTCTAAGCATGATATGATAAAACTCTCATTTGCTCTATGATCCCAAACTGCCTTTTCTATTTCTATACTCATGATTCTAAACATGAACATATTTCTAGTCATATTAATAAGCATATACTTTGGATAACAAATAAATTTAGAGTGAATATATCTATCTATAAATAATGTATAAATTATTCAATAAAAACAACAACAAATTTAAATAACTAAAGAGAAACGACAACTTACTTTGAACAATAGAAAGACGAAGAGCAACTTTAGTGAGAGCAAAGAGAACAAGAATAATGAATATATAAAGAAATTTGTAACCTCTTTTCAATGTTTCGCAAAATTTGGTAATAGGAATGAATTAATGAAATATTAGTACTTTCAACAACCAAATCCTGCAGAGAATAAAGAAAAGATTCACACTTAATGTTAAAGTAACTATAATTTTTCTAAGATTTGTCCGTATGAGAAGGATGTGAAGAAACTATGTTCATAAGTAGAAAAAAAATGAACTAAACACAAAAAGATAGGTGTTAATTTTGTAAGTGTGGTCGGTCATCTAACATTTTTAAGGTTCATAAATGCATATGGGATGTGATTACATTAGTAACTTGTCCACAAAATTGGAGACGTTCCTATGTGGAATTTTATCGAACAACTTGTGTGCCAACTCTTGTTTACCATATTCTAAAGAAAGCTTTCATGAAGGTTGGGTCTTCTAGAAATTAAAAATCACCCTTTCCTTATCTTTACGCAATTGCTACGTTTGGATTCATGGCCAAGCCAACCGCGTCATTAGAACTCTTCCCCGTCAAAAGTTCTTCTCCTCTATCTCTCATGTCTTCTTCTTTCTTTCTTCTGCAACTTTTACCTGCAAACAACCAAAGAACCCTTTAGAAACAAGGTGTACAAAAATAAATATGACAAAACGAAAGCTCCAAATTGATTTTCATTGAAGAAGAAGTGAGAATAAGTGACTTCTTTGAGAATGTGAATCCGCTACCTTCAAATTGATTTTGTAAAATAGCCAAACAATCTATAATGTGATTTTCATAATTTTATATGCATAAAAAATTGATTTCGAGTCTTGTAAGACCCACTTTAATTGCTGCCCTAATTTTAAAGGGGCCACCCTGATTAGTTGGGCCTAAGGTAGGCCCATAGGATGTCCAAACCCCTAAACCTGCCCTAGCCATTTCATTCACTTCACTTTTCAGAAAAAAAAGCCACCTTACTTCTCTCATTTCCTCTCAAACGACACTCTGCTAGGGTTTTGAGCTTGCTCATACTCAAGTTAGCTCAACCATTTTCTACTCCACGTAAGTTGTATCTCACTCATATTCTTCCATTCCTAGCTTGATTTTCGTGATTCCAACTGAGGTTCGTCATGATAACCTCATTCCCTTTGTCCGTCATTTTTCCAGCTCACTAAGTTGTCCTAGGAGTTGTGGTGCTTCTCTGCTCATACTCAAAACCCTCACAGTAGCTCTTCTAGGTAAGGGAAGCTAGGGTTTCGTGTTTAAATGTATTTTACTTGTGTTTCAGTTCTGTCTTGTGCTTTTGGGTGATTGTGTGGTGTTTAAATTATTATGAACATGTACTGTGCTCTATTTTAGATAAATCTATTTGGTGGCATGCGAGGATCTGATAATATCGCCCAAGCGAGTGGGTCTCGCCTAAGCGAGATTATCAGAAACCTTCCCAAGTGTTGCGCGAGTTGTCGCCTAGGCGATGAGCTCTAGTCATGAGCGAGAAGCCATCTCGCTCAGGCGAGAAGGTCTTACCTAAGCGAGAGAACGTGACAGCACCACTGTTCCCCTTTTCGAGCTCTCGCCTAGGCGAAAGGAGCTCGCTTGAGCGAGAGAACCCTCTCGCTTGAGGGAGAATGTGCTCAGGTTCTTCTTTCTTCTTTGTTCTTGGATGTTTGCCACATGTCTAATTGAATTACTATGTTAAAGCATGAAATGAGTGATTTTGTATGTATTGAATGGTTTATGGACTGGAATTGATGAACTTGACATGATCTTGGCATGTAACATGAATGGGATGGTTGGTTATAAATGTTGATATGGAATTGGCAAATATAATGACTTTATGTTGGTATGGTCAGGACGTAATTCCACGAAGGTTTCGTGGGGGTGCCTAATTGGTCAGAACATAATTCCATGAATCTTTAGGTGAGATCTCATGGTGGTGCCTCAATGTTCAGGACGTAATTTCACGATGGTTGCGTGGTGGTGCCTCATTGGTCAAGACGTAATTCCATAACCCTTGTTAGTGGGAGTTCATGGTGGTGTCTCATGCTTAGGGCGTAATTCCACGAAGTTCGTGGTGGTGCTTCATTATATAATTTAGTAAGGATTCAAGTAAGGATTGCATCATGACACTCTAAAGAGTCAGATAGTCTCACGTAGAGCGTACTGACTCAAGTGGTGAGAGCAGTAGGAGGCCCTAGTCTTTGGCAGGATAATGGCCTTAGATGTTTGAAGACTAACCTTGTGAGTGGTAGGGTGAAACCCATTGGCAATTGGCTCTGCAGAGCAGTAAAGGCCACCACAAGTGCAAGCATCCAGTGAATCAGACTAATTATATGTATCCGGATAATTCGTGTCTTGAGTCTTACTGTCTTGTTTGTGAGTGATCACATGCTTGGTTGATGTATGTATCTTTGACTATAGAATTGTATGCAATGGTATGATAAAACATTTTTCTACTCTAACTTACCATTTTTGCTTGTTTGTATGTCTTGGGTGTGGTTTTCTCCTCTTGCGATGATCATCAATTTATTGATGTGAGCAGATGTGAGAACTCCCTGTGGTCATCAGGGTGATGGAGATTCCGCTGCTTAGTCCGTCTTGGGTCAGATTCCACTTTTTCAGAGTTTACTTTAGGACTGTGATCCATGTATTGTTTGCTCCTTGAGCATTTATTTTGGATACTGTAGATCCCTTACGCTATTTTGTTATTGGTATCGTGATGTGCCTTAGTTTTCCTTCTAAGTATTTTTCTGGATAACTATAAAGAGTAGCGTTTATATTCCATGACTTTACCCATTTTATTATTCATCGTAATGTTTTATTTAATTATGTTATTACTTATCTAGGACGTTATAAGTCTTCTGGACGAGAAATCAAATCGCACTAAATATATATAAGAAAATTAATATATCGTAAATTTAATTTAGTTTGACGAAAAAATGAATATATTACATTCTTTCTCAATTCATGTTTGCTGTAAAAGGAATCTTCATCCTTTTTCTTTTCCTTTTTTGTCTTGGAGCCGAGCATGTCGAGTCTTGTCTTCGAGAAGCCACAGAACATGCCCTTAAAATAACACCTAATTTAGAACATCTGTCTTAGCATGTCATAAACTTTACGTTATTATTATTATATTATAAACCCAAATCTACACTTGCTTATTCACACACCTTTTCACGCTCCCCAGCTTCTTTATGCTCCGCTGCCCTTCTTCCCCACTCTCCCAGTGCTAAATTGAATCAAATTTTGCAACTTGGTAGAGGTACACATACTTGAAGAATGAGGGGTCCTTTGGGTGCAGTAATAGGTAGGTTCCCATCAAGTGATGGAGTTACCCAAATGGGTGGAATCATAAGACACAACAGGCAATGCAGGGACATCACTGTTCTTGTGATCTTCATAGCTTTTTCGGTGGCAATGGTAGTCAACTCCAGCTTTGCTTTCAACCAAGGAAACCCACTAAGGTGAGTAATATAAAGTTTCCAACTTTATCTGGGTGTTTGCTGTTTGGTGAAATTCGTAGCGAATGCATTTATAAAAAATAATGTCATTTTCTTGGAAAATGGGTTTTCTCGTTTCTGTGCAAGGGATTGTTCAGATTACATGAAATTCTGATTTTCAGATAGCAGGTGGGTCAAATCATTCACTTTTGATAACAGACACATGCATATGTAGTAGCATTAAGCCCATTACTTTTGTTCTCCTTTTTTCTGTTATCATTATGTAACTTGTGATTACTGCCACTGTGATTTACCAGGCTTACTTATGGACTGGACTACAAAGGGAATTTGTGCGGCGACAAGCATGCCCACCCTGGCCTCAGTGAATTGGAGCTCAGATATTGGCAAAATCCTAATCAGGTTTATGAGAGTGGACTGAAGGATAGCAAATTCAAACTGGGGGATGCCCGCAGTATATGCTTGTCTGAGTGCCCTATACCTTCCGAAGATTCCCTTAATTGGGTGTGTGATTATCCAGAAGGAGATATTCGTCTTTCCATGACGGATTGGGCTAATAGGAACTATGATTATTTCGAGTTCCTTACACCCGAAATGAGAAATTCCTCTCTTCAACTTCAGGGTCCATGTTATCCTGTCATATTCCCTAGTGTAAATGGTGAGCAAAGTATTCCATTTTTGATGCATTAATAAATGCATATGTTGTATGCTAGCAAATGGTTGTGAATGCATAGCTTTGATTATTCACCATGGATGGATGTAGGCCCCTTGTGCGAAAGACATTTTATTTTTTTCTCGCTTCTTCTTTTATATGCACCTTTTGTAATGTTTTTTGCGTGTTTTGGAGGGTGGGTGTCAATCTCCTATATATTGAATTTATATTGTACCTGGTTCTTAATGCTTATTTTTGTCTAGTTTACTGGAGTTGCCAATTTATTGCTCGACCATCAAACACGTCTTTGAAGCATTGGCAACAGATGGGCGGAGTCAAAATCAATGAAGACATTATTATTGATAAGTCTATTCACAAGTCTATTAATTCTCGATCTGCTGTTTTAAAGGTTAACATTTTTCTTCTACTTATTTATTTATTTATTGGTAGTGATTGTGATTTGTTCATAGGAAGTATTATCACTCAAAATCCATGTTCTATCTGGGTACATATTATAGCATTTCTCTATTCTATTTCAAATGACAGCTGCTTTGTGTAGTTCATAAACTACAATATCATCTCCCAGTGCCTGTATTAGCCGAATGGGCAGTGCTTAGAAGGAAAGCATCTGGTTTGGATTGAAACTGCTAATAGTTTTTCAGTGATAGGGTAAAAATTATGATGCTAGTAGATATGCATTTTGTGTGAAATCTGTATAACATATCTATTTTCATCTCCTACTTTCTCAATTTTATTCTCCAACTGTGCCTCCCTACCAATGTTGATTGTCTTTATTTTTTATGTTGTGCCATTCAGTATTTTGTGTGTTATGTGCTGTGGAATTTGAATGTGACATGATCTATATTTGCAGAGGTACATGGCAGACATAGGAAAGGCATGGCCTGTGCTGATTGTTTGTGGAGGGATTTTGCCTCTTTTTCTGTCTGTGATTTGGCTGATGATGATTCGACATTTTGTTGCTGCAATGCCTTGGATAACAGTTGTTCTGTTTAATGTTCTAATAATATCTGTCACAATGTTCTACTACCTAAAAGGTCAGTAACTCTTTGGCTGTTAAAGTTTTTTTTTTTAATAAAATATCAGTGTTTTTATGAAATATCATTATATAAATGTTGAAAAAGTACGAGTACTCTTTTTGGATTAATGTCCTTTTGTCCCCACTTTATCCATTCTATTTGTTTAATGCTTGCTCTAGCAGCATAGCCTCAATTTTTGAGCTTGTTGTGCCCTTGTATCAACTATACTGTTTATATCCTATCAACAAGAAAATTCTTTTTTGGATTTTGTGTGGCAAGGGTAAAGCCATTGTTTATGACTTACAATAAATAAAGAATAGCTTCCCAGGCAAGAGATAGGCCAGACCGATTCTACACATGTTTTGGTAAAATACTTAGCTTTCAATGTACTACATAAAAGCACATAAACTATTAGGATGCATTTCTTATGAAATATATGAATATGGAGTATAGAAAGTGCTATATTGCTGAGTTTTCCTGGAGATATGTTGACCAAAGAATTATTGATTAGATCTTATACTGTTCTCTCAATAAGTTTATATTTATTGGTGATTTTAGTTGCCACCTATGGTGATTTTAGTTGCCACCTATTCTGTCAATAGTACTGAATTAGTTTTTCTTAATAAACAGCTGGATGGATTGGAAATGATGCTATTTCTCCCATCATTGGTGAACATGATCCTTACGTTAGTGTATATGGGAGGGTAAGTAACATCCTAAGTGAGTCTTCTTTGTCTCTCTATATTGATGAATTTTTGTTGTAGATCTAATGAAACTGTCACTTTTAGGAGCTGACTCATATACGGGCTGTCACTATACTTATGACCTTTATCATGGTTGTTGCCTTTCTTACATCAATTGCTATTGTTCGACGCATCCTTATGGCAACATCTGTCCTGAAGGCAAGCATCACTTTATAATATGGAATTATTTAACTATGATTGGTTTGTTTACTTTTAGTCACTTAATTTATATCCAATGGCAATTGCATGTAACTTTTAGACCTTATGAAGTACCATACACTATGAGTATTGTGTTACTGGCTATGGAGGAGCAGTTGGGGTACATTTATAGAGTTGTGCAGGGAAAATAAGAATTCAAAGCTAGTGCTCATTTTGTTTATTTTCGATCTTGCAATGGTAATATTGACAGCTTTATCCAACTATGAATAGGTATTAAATATAGGTAGTAAGTGGTTATATTGGAAAACTATTATATGTACCTACAACATTAATTACCTAAATATAACATCTGTTGGAGCTTGTTTCGATCCTTATTTCTACGGTTTCAACTTTTGTTGAAAGACTTCTATCTCTCATACACTTCCTCCACCACTATTTGTTGTCTTTTACAGTTGGCACTTATTGTGGCTTGTAGATTGTTGCTGTAGTTTTGATTGTTAGTGAATTCTTCCTTCAATTTGCCTTCCTTTACTCAAAGTGGATACAAATGTCCCCGGTGTTCGTTTTGTAAGAGAATTGGCCACACTCAAGATAAATGCTTCTCCTTTCATGTTTTTCCTAGCAGAACAACAAACACCTTTCAACTTGATAAGTTTTACAGCTTTTTTCTAGGGAAGAATATCAAGAATATTTAAGTTCGAATTCCAACAACCAAGCACAACCTTTCACTAGTTTCTCAAAAGCTTGTATTTCTCAAACATTGGAATGTCAAAGTTCATGCGTAACTGACGCAAATGCTTTCAATCACATTTATAGTAATACTAAGTGGAACTTTTGAAAAATTAAATGGAAAAAGTTAATTGTGCCTTAGTGGAACTTTGGTTCCTTGGCCAAGGTTTCCATGATCATTTAGACAGATGGGAGTTCACTACGGTCGGATCTAATTCAATAGTAGAGGAAAACTAATTTTCAGCTTTGTGCTCTACTCTGGCAATTAGTAAATCCCAATATTTTGAGAACTCTCAAGTCTTTCAAAAGATGTAATTCCTTTTGGAAAAGGCTCAAAATATTTTTGCGATCATTATCCAATGCCTCTAATATTTAGCTAATTGATTGGCTTTTTGATAATGATATTGTTAGGCATGAAAGTTGTTAGATATTGTTTAGATATTGTTTAGATTTTGTTTGATATTGTTAAGATATTGTTAGATATTGTTAATCACAATATCAAACAATATCTTGTATTTACTCTATTTAGTTTTAGTTACTCTTTTTAGTTGTATCTCTCTCTATTATAAAAAGATTACTCTATGTGTGGTTTATACACAAGGGAGATTAATCTCAAACCCTATTTTCTCTATATTCAACATGGTACCAAGAGCACTAAACAATCCATGATTGAGAAGGGATCCTTGTAGTAGTTCCTCTTTCCTAAATTCTCAGCCTTTAGCCCTAAGCCCTAAGCCTCTTTTGCAAATTTTCAGGTTTCACCTGATTGCAATTTTGTTTTCTGCTTTGAGGCGTTGGATTTTTAGGGTTTCTTCTACCTCCCTTCATGACTTCTTCCGCTTCTTCTACTATTTCCACTTCTGCCAGTGCTGCATCTCATCCTTCCGTCTACACTAACTATGTTAATGTTCACTTATCCATTGACAAATTAACTAGCCTTAATTATGCCACATGGTCATCAGACATCAGATTATGGCTTAAGAGTCGGAGGTATCTTGACCATCTTGCCTCGAAAGCACCTATTCTCACTCCTGCTGAGGATGACTATTGGGATAGAATTGATGCTCAATTATGTGTGGTTCTCAAGGGTACTCTTGATCCTTCATTAAAGCAAATTTTTCGTTCCAACGAAATGTGTGCTCAAATCTGGGAGCATGCCAAGTTATTATACACCAATGATACTCAACATCTCTATGATGTCTGTTTTCAATTTGCAGATCTTATTGCCTCTAAACATCAAGACTCTATGACTGATTATATGGGAAAATTCATGCTCTTTTTCATGAGTTCAATGAGTTATTGTCTCCTTCCCTCGACCCTACCATAGAGATCGCGCAACGATCTAAGTTTTTCATGCTAGGGGCATTACACGGACTTGTTGATAAATTTTCACATATTCGTTATCAAATTTTGGGTTTCCCGGTTGTCCCCATCTTGACTTCGATCTACATTACTCTTTTTGTGTGTACCAGAAAAACCCAACACTGATACACCTGCTTCTGTTGATGATTCTTCTGCATTGGCATCTCATTGTGATGATCGGACTCGCCGTCGCAAGTAGGGAAAATGGTGTCCTAAGTGTGAACATTCTGGCAAGCTAGGTCACAAGATTGACAAGTGTTATGCATTACATGAGTGTGAACATTGTGGCAAGCCAGGCCACAAGATTGATAATTGTTATGCATTACATGGTCGTCCTCCTCGATCTGTTGCAGTTGTTCGGACTGACCTTTCCCCACCTTCGTCTGCTGGGATCCTTCTTCTGTTTCATCCGATACATCTACTATGTTCAACAAATTTCTCAAATGGTATAAGGATTAACACTCTTCTAGTTCCACTATGTGTGTCGCACACAGGTACATCTTTTGTCCGTCTGACCCAATCTTTTTCTCCTGGTCCTTGGGTTTTTGATTTAGGAACTACTGATCATATTAATGGTAACAAATCTTTGTTCTCTTCTTTATCCTCTCCTAATCCTTTACCTTCTATCACAATGGTTGATACACAAAGGTGTTTAATTTCTCCAATGGAGGAACTGGAAGAGGCGCGGCTTTGAACGGCGCGTGAGGGACGATCAGAACCATATGGTCGTCGGTCGGAACTAACACTCCGGCTCGGCGACGACGTTGGTGGCGGCTCCGGCGATGGCTATGGCGATGGCTCCGGCGGGCGGCGGTGGCGGCGGCGCCGGCGGCTCCGGTGGCAGCAGCGGCGGTGGCGGCAAAGACGGAGGCAGCAGCAGTGCAAAAAAACCTTAAGCTCTAGATACCATGTTGAGAATAAAGAAAATAGGGATTGAGATTAATCTCCCTTGTGTATAAACCACACATAGGGTAATCTATTTATAATAGAGAGAGGTACAATTAAAAAGAGTAACTGAAAATAAATAGAGTAAATAGAAGATATTGTTTGATATTGTGATTAACAATATCTAACAATATCTTAATAATATCAAACAATATCTAAACAATATCTAACAAATCTTAAATGCAGTACTGAAAGTTGTTTGTTGGATATTAAATGCAGTATTGAAAGTTGTTGGTAGGATATTAAATTACTAGAAGTTGTTAGAAGAGACATTTGCTCCTGTGGCAAAGATGAATACAGCTAGAGTCATTCTCTCATTGATAGCTTATTTTGGTCAGGAATTGTAGCAATTTGATGTGAAAAATGATTTCTTGCATGAACAATTAGAGGAACAAGTCTATATGGAAATTCCCCCAGATTTTAGGCCTACTGAAGAAGGGAATAATGTATGTAGGTTGAAGAAAATATTGTATGGACTCAAGCAGTCATCCCGTGCTTAGTTTGGTCTACTCACTCATGTTTTGATCTCCATGAGGTATCGACAGAGTCAAGATGATCATACTTTGTTCACCAAGCATTCCCCAAAAGGTAAACTTGTACTACTCTTAGTCTATGTTGATGATATGATTGTTGTAGGAGATGATGAACAAGAGAAACAAATCTTGAGAGAAAAACTTGTCGCTCAATTTGAAATGAAGGATCCAGGAAAGTTGTAGTACTTCCTTGGGGTGTGTGAATTATTATGAATGAGAATTATTCTAAATGATCTCAAGGTGGCATGTGAAAAAACCTATGATCCTTGATTGTGTCAGCTATTAGCATTGCTCACAATACAGTTCAACATAATTGCACTAAACACAAATAGATTGACACTTTATTAAAGATAAATTGGATAATGGCCTTATCACTACTTCCTATGTCTCATTTAGGCTTCAGTTAGTTGGATAGTGGCCTTATCACTACTTCCTACAACTAACTTTAGGGGAGTGTTGTTAGTTGGATATTAAATGCAATACTGAAAGTTGTTGGTAGGATATTAAATTTCTAGAAGTTGTTAGAAGATTCTAGAGATGTCTTGTAATTATTACTTTAGGATTTGAGTTTTCTATACATAGAAGTGAATGTACTATTTTGAATCAATTGAATAAAAATCTTCTTTCTTTTATATTAGTTCTTTCTAGTATATCTCTAGTAATATCTCTTTGTTCTCTTCTATCTCTCCTATTCTATAACACCTAATTTCATAACCCTAGCTAATGGATCTAAAGTAGCTTCTCAAGGAACCGGTCAAGTTTCTCCCTCTTTAAGCCAAAAATTTGGTCTTTTTGTTCATGCTCATCCCTTTAGTCTAATTTCTTTAAGTCAATTAACCAAATCATTAAATTGTTTAGTAACCTACCCCTTGATGCCAACTCTTTTAATAAGGGACAAAATATATTTTTGAGGGCTTGAAACACCTCTCTTATAATCTCATTTATAACGATAGAAATTTGATACAATGAGAAGATGAAAGATCAAAAGGCTGAACTAGAAATCTATGTATAGAACTAGGTACAATAGTAGTAGTTCCCAAAACAACTACTTTCTATGATGTTTTAATACTTATTGTAACACTTCGCCTCAAGGTAAAGCATACAAATTGTATGTACCAGCTTGGAACAAATAAACTCAATTTGAGGTTTCCTTAAGGATTGGTTAACACTTCTGCAAATTAATCATTTGAGCCGATGAGATCACTGTGGGAAAGGAACATATCTCTCCTTTGTAAGCTTTCCATTTTCTTCTATTGCATATTGTAGTTCACCTACCATTGAGTTGGCGTGTTTTATGTATTTTCTTCTCTTTTCTCTAGTTTTCAAGAAAGGAACCTATCAATAACCTTCAATCATATTAATACGCATAGTACCGCACTCTAAGTATGGTGTTATTGGCTACGGAGGAGCAGTTGGGGTACATTTACAGATCTGTGTGGGGAAAATAAGACTTCAAAGCCGGTGCTAATTTTGCTGATTTTGTATGAAAGCTTTATCCAACTATGGCCATATGGATTTAACCTATCATTCCTCTTATTTTTAACAATGTATAAATCCTGCAACTTTTGCCGTCCTCTCTGACAATTGTACTTTTCATAAACCAAAATACATTTTTGTGTAGACATATTACACATCTCATCCTCATTGAATGATCTCTACCCACTTCACCCACACACTTGTGACTTTTACTCCCATATGATGTGTAATGTTAGTACATCCTGTTGTCACAATGCGTAGGCTAGAAAGCAGTAAGCCTGAAATTATAATGCTTAATTATTTACTTTACAGTGTCAATCAATTTAATTGATTTAATGCTTGTTCACAGGTTGCTGCAAAAGTGATAGGAGAAGTTCAAGCACTCATTATTTTCCCACTCATACCATACAGTATCCTTGTTGTGTTTTACATGTTCTGGATATCAGCTTCTCTTCATATGTTCAGCTCTGGCCAGGTGGTTCAGAATAATTGCAATTCTAACTGCTGCACATATGATCTTATTGCAAAACGGGTAAACTGTGATCGTTGTTGTGGTTATAGCATTCATTACACACCAAATATTGGAGTTGCCATCCTTTTCCACTTATTTGGGTGTTATTGGGCTACACAATTTTTCATAGCTTGCTCCTCGACAGTGATTGCTGGGTCTGTTGCCGCTTATTACTGGGCCCATGGTGAAACATCTGTAAGTTGTATGCCTCGTCCATAATGCATAATGCAATTTAGAGAATTCAGTGAATTTTTTTTTTTTTCATGCAGTCAATAGAACTATTTAATTATATTGAATGAATTGTGGTCTTGGCCTAAGTATTTTCCACAATTAATTGTTTTTCAGAATTGGTTCCTGATCAGTATAAGTTTTAGCGTGATGAGTTATTCAGACATGACTCATTTTATCAAATAAAACAATAATATGGTGCAGGATTGTGTTTAACTATTTGTATCAAATGTGAAGAACTCAAGGTGGATTCACAGCTTTTTAAAGCATAATTCAGACCTAACTTGCAAACGTTTGTGGTTTCTTGGTTTATGTATATGAATGAGATAATCTATTAAGTATTTTGGTTTTTGCATACAAAGTTCTTTTATCTACGCTGCTTAATATGATTCACATTTCCTAATGCAGTCAGAAATTCCTTTTCTTTCTGTCTTTTCCTCCATGAAGCGGCTTATGCGATATAATCTTGGGTCTATGGCTCTTGGATCTCTGATTGTATCATTTGTAGAATTTATACGCTTTCTGCTTGAAGCTATTCGTCGCAAGCTAAAAGGTGCAAGTGATGGCAATGACAGTTGCATAGGCAAGGCTGCATACCGATCTTCACAATGTTTTCTCAAGTGTATTGAGTGGACCATCAAATCAGTAAATCGAAATGCTTACATCATGGTAAATTTTGTCAATCTACGGTAAAGAAGATTTTTTATTAATTCAATGTGATGGCATTTGTTTTGTTATTGTGGTGCAATACATTAATTGAGAATGGGGATATAGTATAGTAATGGCAAATTGATGAAGTTGATTCAAGGAGTGTTGCTTCAATACGTTGAAGATTGTAAGAATGATGGTGGAAGACTGATGGAAGAGATGATTGAAAAAAGCGAAGTTAAGGAGGATGAGTGTTCTTGAGAGAGGTTCAACCGACTCTCAAGGAAGAGGCTAGGAGAGTTGGATTTAGGAGACTATCCTAAAGAACTCAGGAACAAATTTGAGATGCAATTTTGGAATCAATTCAATAGTCATTCCAAGTTGATTTTACAAAGACAGGAGGTCCTATTTATAGATGCTAGGTTCGGCTTTGTGAGAGAAAAAAAGGGGGAAAATTCAAATTTGATTTCCTTCATATGATCCTAAAACTCCAGCACCATGAGTGGATCAAGTGACAATTGTCTACTCATACTTTCCACACTTGCTTACATGTGCAAAATGTGTAAGCTAGGTGTGTCTCTCCATGTGTGACTGGCCTAGGGTTTCTATTGGACTTGGACAAGTGCAATTGAAACCCTAGCAAGACGAGCCTGTGTATTCCTACTCCATAGAATTTATTACACTATGGTTGGCCCATGATGAGAGTAATTTGGGCCTATTGAGACCCGTGGAGGCCTAGTCTTACTGTATCCTTCGGGCCTTAGTTCTAGTTGTTGATCGCTTGGCCTGGGGTCTTCCATGAAAAATGCAAGTGGAAGGTGATTCGCTTGTACTTGTTGTATTGTGATCGAAGCGTTCTGATAGAACTATGACCACAAAAACAAATCAAAAAAGCACAGCAAATGATAGTGTATGGAAACTGTATTATTGAATGTGTGAAAATGAGCAAAACGGTGGTATGACAATATACAATATCTCCAGAGTCTATGACTCCTCCAGAGAGATCACTCTCCTTACCCTATTTCATAACAAACTTCCCGTCTCTCCCCTCTCTCTTTCCTCCCTTCTCAAATACTAGTCTCCTTTTGCCACGTCATTACCCTCCTAACTAATTAATATTCCCTGGGCCTGTTTTCTTCCTCCTAGAGTAAACCTTCCATATCTTGGGTCTTCCACTAACATGGCCTTCTTCACCATCTTTCTCATGTTGTATCAGTCCCTCCTCAAGTGTTCTATCATTATTCCCTCCTCCAAAAATCGCCTTGTCCTCAAGGCGAAGATGAGGAAATTGGCTCTGTAGCAACACTGTATCTGATGAAGGATTATCTTGTTCCTTTTTAAGATTATTGAATATGGTATGAGTTGATTAAGAAAGCTAAGTGAAATCCCCACTGGACATTAAGATATCAAGCTATCTAGATGTGAAGGAAATGGAAAACACATAAACCATAGAAAACCAAGAATAATTAAAGGAAGAAGAAAATATAAAATGGAAAGGAAAGAAATGGTAAAAAAATGTGAGAAGCATGCCACTACAAAGCTAGGCTAGAAGCCATGGCAACCTTGAAGATGAGTGGATGTGTGCCGCCACTTGCTATGCAAGATAAGGCTTAAAAGTATTCACTCCCTAGGGAGGAAACTCTCACAAATGGTTGAGACACAAGAGTGTTTTTATTTCAAAATGTTCAACCCTTTTACATGTTTAGGAGCACCCCTTATATAGAAGAGTTTAGGGGTCTCTAAGAAAATAAAAGATACCTAAGGATGTCTCTACAAAAACCTAACCCTAGCTTCTAGAAACTAGGTCAAATAAGGTTACAAAAATGAGAG
>Ga0214542_1009588_pt1 | contig 14870 bp, 5 predicted proteins | sample CNSS1metaG_FD_160096 | JGI IMG/M metagenome (GOLD analysis project Ga0214542, IMG submission 160096) | Root nodule microbial communities from cowpea collected in UCLA plant growth center, Los Angeles, California, USA - CNSS1 | ecosystem: Host-associated > Plants > Roots > Nodule | place: USA... | reverse complement strand
AATTCATGACCATGACAAAATCACTTGATATGGAACCCTTCAAGAGGTTATAACTAAGATCAAGCTGAACAAGGTTGGAAGTGATGTTTGACACCCACTGGAATACCATTGGTGACGTGAAGGTGTTATGAGAAAGATCAAGGACAGAGAGGGAAGTAGAGAAATTCAACTTAGAAGGCTTGGATAAGAGAATGAAATGATCGGAAAGGCTACAACCAACTAAACTCAGTTCTCTTAGTTCAGGTAGCTTCGCAATCTCTTGCAACCAACTATGAGCATGATTAAGATTTGATACATAGCTCAAGTAAAGATGGGTTAAAGAAAAGAGATTTGAGAGCCACTTACCTTCGTGAGCTAAGTTAATATCATATCCTCCTCTAAGATAGAGCTCATGCAATTGGGAGAGATTTCCAAGTTGAGATGGTATATTTCCTTCGAAATAATTGTAGGAAAGATCAAGACACTGTAACTGGGAGAGATTTCCAAGCTGATGAGGGATTGAACCGTTCAGAGAATTATGAGCAAGATTTAAGTATTTCAAATGAGAAAGAGAGCCTATCTGCCTTGGAATTTCTCCACCAAAATCACAAAACGACAGATCAAGGTATTTCAAGTTTTTGAGAGAACCAAGAAACTCTGGGATTCCATTAGTGTCTGGAAAATAATTGAAACTGAGGTTCAAATATTGTAATTGTGGCAACTCCATCAACGACTTGTGGATCTCTCCGCTCATATATTTAAATTCATAATCATATTCGTCAGGAAACCCACCGGGAAGGTGGAGGCCTATAATATGATCGGTGAGGTTGGTGCAGCGAATCCCCTCCCATTGGCAGCAGTGAGGAGTGGTCCAAGATGAGAGCATGGCGTAGTCATCAACAATGGCAGCCTTGAATTGAAGCAGTGCTTCCCTCTCCTCTGGAATGCATCTGATTTTCTGTTCACCGTGAACAACCTGCGACACCACACACAACATAAACATCATGAATCCTAATCGAACTGGATTCTTCATTGACATCGTTGTGGGTGTTATCATGACAAAGGAGTGATGAATAAAATGCAGTAGTGAGTATTCAAACTGGATTGGTATCGATGACTAAAGCACTCTCCATAACCATATATATATAAATCATGAAAAATGATATTTTTGATCCGTTTTTTTATTCACTTTTACCTCATTACATTTTAGTATTGTGATGTGATAAGAATGATTGACTTGAGTTAAAAATAATAAAAAATATAATTTAAAATATCATTATTCATTAAACATTATATCTATCCACTGTTCATAAATCACCAAACTGAGAACTACTGCGGCTGGCATTCTTTTCTTGAATTCGTACTTAGAAAAACAACAATGATATTTTACACCATTTTTTAACACACAATTCAATCCTTGCAACTATTCTAAAATAATTCAATCTATAAAATACAAAATTACAAAAATTATTTAGCAACACCGTTACAACTTTTCCAGAGCTAAACAATTGTTATTTCTATTTCATATTTTACAACTTAAAATTTTGCTATATTAATTACTTTTGCTTAAGTGTTATTAATATCAACCAAACTTTTTACCATAGTTATTGTTTTCCTGTTCTTTCATTACTTTTTATATTTGAACCATTTAAATATGGATTTTTATATTTGCGTATATATTTCTATTCTATTTTTTAAAATCTTTTTAGTGTATAAATGATATAAAAAATTATATTAACTCTATCAATTTTATTTTTATCCTGTTTAAAAGCTAATACAAACTACCTAGGAATCTGTATCTTAACTTCAAAATTTATTTCAGTCTTTTAATGTATCTAAAATAAATAATATATATATATATATTTATAGTTAAGGATTATGACTTAAGTTTTAGGTAATTTTGTAGTGTAATGTTTGAACTATGTTTTAGATATGATTTTTGAGTGTAACGTTGAAAAACAAATTAGGATAACTTCCGAATCTTAATTAATAAAAGTGAATTACACAAGTCATTAAAAAATTAAGAAAATCTAATATTAGAATTTTTGTCAATTGTTGAGATTCAGTTTCATATGATTTTTATTATGTTTAAGTATTTTACGTGAACATGATTCTATTTAAATAGTTTCATGTAAGTAACAAACTTGGAGAAGACTGGAGTAATCATCACGTAAAACAATAAATGTGGGAATTGTACAGTGAAACAAAATCAAGAAGACTTTGAAAATTGGGTCATCCGCGATGAGTCATTTTGTTATCCTCCACAAAATTTCTAACAATGTATATTTGTCTTGATGTTGACTTGTAAGACCAAAGCAAACACACAAGTTAGTTAAAATTAAAATTATGCTTAGGGTTGTCATTGGTTCATATAATCATAAATCAAGATCATGAAATCGTGACACAGATAATAAAGAAAATAAAATTAATTCCGGTCAATACTTAATCAAATTTTAAGTTTACAAAATTCATCATCCTTTCAATACATAATTAAATTAAATTTATCTAATATAAATCCTTAAACTTAAAACAAAAACTAAAAGGATTTTCTATCCCCCATAAAGCACATTAATAAAAACATATCTTCTTTTAGCACCGGAATAACATCTTCTTTACCGCCACATTGGGTTTGACGGGTACGATTATCGGTCTTTAGTAGAATTAGAAATTAATAAAATTTTAACCTTTAAAACTTAAATAATAAGGTACGGGGATATGAAGATAATTGAAATGAAATTATATAGGCAAAATAAATGTTTCATCTGTATCCAAAATTTGTGGCTAATTTTTTTTTTTAATTATATTAATTTTTAAGATTAAATATATTTTTTATTCTTAAATTTTTAGTAAAAATTAAAATTAGTGTCTTCCTAGAAACCTTGAATCAATTTAATTTCTCAACTAAATAAATGTGTGGATTTAGTCATTTTAACAAAATTTTATTAAATTTATTGACATTTCAAACACAGTTCATTATAGTATTTTAGTTTGTTTATACCGTTTCACACATTTTCGCTTCAATATTAGTTGAGAAATGCGTTTGAAACATCAAATAAACTTGAAAAAATTTGATTTAAATGACTAAATTCACACATTTTTAAAGATCAGAGACTAAATTGGTTCAATGTTTCTAAAAAGGACTAATTTCAATTTTCACTAAAAAAATTGAAGGACCAAAAACATATTTAATCCTAAGTTTTAATTGAGTGTAGTGTTCAATAAAAGCCAGAATCAAAAGTTTTGTGTTAAAAATTTGAATGACATATAAAAAATAATTATAACTATTGAGCCAAAGTTTTGTGTTAAAAGGCGGTAGTGTAGTCTTCAATAAAAGCCAGAATCAAAAGCTAGAATTTATCATAAACTTTTATAATGTTTAAAAGCTAATTCAATTCTAGGAATTTTTATCTTGACTTAAAACTTTATTTCTGTAATTTACCGAGTCTAAAATAAAAAAAAGAATATATTTTTTAAATAATGAACGATTGTCACTTAAGTTTTAGATATTTTCTTACTGTAATGTCTGAACTAAATTTTAGATATAATTTTTTACTGTAATGTTGAAAAACAATTTACAAATAGCATAAAAATCTTAATGAAAAGATACACAAGTCTCTAAAAAATAATAAAATTTAATATTTTTTTTTCAGTTATTAGTGAGATTCAACTTCATATGATTTTTAATACTTTGGTATTTTACGTGAACATGATTTTATTTAGATAGATCATATAAGTAAATAAAAAGAAAAGGAAAAGACTTGAGCAATGCATTTATATGACATTCCACGAAAGAAACAAAAAGAGTTGGAAAAGACTTGTAAAAAGCCTGGAAGCATAATGACGTAACAGTAAGCGTGGAAATTGTATTGTGAGATGGTCCCTTCCACACCACTTCTCCAAAACAAAACAAAACAAAAAGACTTTGAAAAGTCAGTTACCAAATCTCATTATAGTGTTTCTTTACTTTTCAAATAAATCTAAAGTACAATAATACTTAAAAGATAACTTCTTTTATGCTTCATAACTTAGAAAAGCTAGCTATGTTTTACAAATCCAAATAAGTTTATATTCCGGTAACAAATAGGAAATAAATGAATATTACAAATATATACATAAAAAAAATATATATATATATATATATATATATATATATATATAAATAAAAGGTAGGTATGAATATTTAGTATTTGTATTTATAGATAACGGTATATGTTATATTATAATTTAAATTAAAAGTATATGATTAAAATATTAACACATTAGTCTTGAATAGGTTATTTTTTATTAATTAATTTTAAAAAAGAATTCATTTCTTTATAAATGGTTATTCAACACGATTTAAATGAATTATTTAGACTTTGTTTAAAATTTATGAATATTATGTATTGTATTTTATTTAAATTTATTGTTAAAATATATTGTTAAATATTTTATTTTATTTTATTGTAAATATCTGCGGGTACTCTTGGATATCCATAGATATTAGAAAAATATGCGAGTATCTGCATAACAGATACTCGTACCAATATAAGAACGGGTATGAGATGAATATTTATCCAATAAATAGGATACGAGAGAACTACTATATGTATCTTATCCACCCTGACATCTTTATTCGTACTACTTTAAATTTTGACATCTCAAATAATGTTAGCAACTCAATATCTATATATTATTTGTTATCAAGGAATAAAAACATATATTACTATATAAGAATGAAAGTTCATAATCTTACAAAGTTTTGAATTAGAGAAAATATTAAATCTCTTGTGTCAATTGATTTCGTGTCTCATTTACATATTCAAGAAAGTGTTGAGACTCTATGCGATAGTAAATGTGGTTGTGTAAAGGAAGAATTTTTTAGGTTGTGTTGAGACTTAGTGCTGATTGTCGTGACAAGAGTGTATGACCATACTAAAGCCCTTTGAATTTGTATTATTCTCACATTTTGAGATTAGGATCTTCATCTTGTGTTATAAGAAAATTTAATATTAGAATTTTGTGTTAAACATATTTTTGTCCTTCAATTTTAGTGAGAATTGGAATTAGTTCTTTTTGGAAATCTTGAACTAATTCAGTTTCTCATATTTAGAAATGTGTGAATTTAGTCATTTGAACCAAATTTTATTAAACTTATTTGACGTTTCAAATATATTTCTCGACTAATATTAAAGCAAAAATGTGTCAAACAGTATAAACAAATTAAAATACTATGATAAAATGTCAAATAAACTTAATAAAAATTGGTTAAAAAGACTAAATTCATCCATTCACAAAATTGAGAGACTAAATTACTTCAATTTTTTTAAGAGAAATTAATTCCAAATTTTACTATAAGTTGATGGACAAAAAACAATTTTAACCCTAAAATTTTTTAATTATGTTTATACTTTTTTTATCGACAATATATATATATATATATGTGTATATATGTGTATATATATACATATATATATATATATATACACATATATATATATATATATATATATATATATATATATATATATATATATATATATACTTTAGGGATGTCTCAACCTTTATACATATCCTGATGTCTCAACCTTTATACATGTCCTGATTTTACACTGAGATTCTTATATAAACTAAACAACATAATAGATAGATTTGTATAACAAAAAGATTAAAAACAAATGTTTATACTATTTTATGTAAACATGATTCTATCTAAATAGTTTCATGTAAGTAAAAAAAACTTGGAGAAGAAGACTCGATCAATATCACGTCAAACAATAAATGTGGGAATTGTACAGTAAAACAAAATCAAGAAGACTTTGAAAATTGGGTCATCGCATTACAGAAAACGAAATACAACACAACCACATATGTAAGTTCAAAACTCAAGTTTAGATCCTAAGTACGTATAGTACAAGCCTACCAAAAGAAGAGTCAAGTCAAGATATGAGAGAAGACAAAATCATATTCATATTATTATTGGTTAAAATTAGCCTTTTATTACTTTAATACCATCACATACACTCTCAAACAGAAAATCTTTACCAGAATTATCTGTTAGATTATGAAAACAAAAATAATTTTGTGTTAATTTTTCAATCAAAACACATATCATATATATATATATATATATATATATATATATATATATATATATATATATATATATATATATATATATATATTAAAATTTGTCTTTTTCTTACAGTTTTATATTAATTCATAAATTAATGTTAAGTTATGTAAAAATAAATAATCCAATAATAACTTTTTTTTTGTCGGAAAAATTCCTTTTTTAATAAGCACAACAATATTTGTTACTCTCCTATCTCAAATAGTTTCTCTTAGCAAATACATTTTCAAAAATAAAAGATAAAAGAATTCATGTATATTATATAGTTAAAACACAGAAATAAAACGGGGTTTGCATTAGAAGTATAATATGAAACTTAGCTTGTTTTAATGATTTGAGAATTGCGTGGTAGTTGTGTTTGGTAGGTTGAATAGAGTCTAGGGTGCAAACATTCACATACTATTAAAAATAATGAATGAAGCACAACGTTACTCACAACATCCTATATATGTCAATTGAAGAAACATAAATCTTACTCAGATACCACCATTTTATTTCTTTGAGTATAAAATTGATATAAAAAATTAAATTAACTCTATCAAATTTATTTTTATCATTTTTAAAAGCTAGTACAACTATCTATCAAATTTATTTCTATCATGTTTAAAAGCTAATACAATTATCAAGGAATTTGTATCTTGACTTAAAATTTTGTTTCAATAATTTAGTATCTAAAATAAATGGAATGTGATTTTTTAACTAACGATTATGACTTAAGTGTTAGATATTTTTTTAGTGTAGTGTTTGAACTATATTTCAGATAAACAAATTACAATACAATAAAATCTTAATAAAAGTGAATTACAAAAGTCATTATAAAAAAAAATCTAATATTTTGTTTTCAATTGTTAGTTATATTCAATTTCATATGATTTTTATTATACTATTTTATGTGAACATTATTTTATTTAGACAGTATCATTTAAGTAAATAAAGAAACTTAGAAAAGAGTTGAGCAATCCCATTCCAGAGTGGAATTTTTTTATGGAGTGTATTGATCGTATCTTATGATGCACATATATCATACGTATATCGACACGTATTTGATACATCGATACATTTATTTTTAAAATAATAAGATACGATACGTGATATATATTAAAAAATGTATAATAATTCTTAAAAATATATAAGAATTATATGATGGTTATTGTGTGAATCCAAATTTCCTAATTAGAGACCAATTATTTTTATAGTCAAAACCTAATAGCTAATTTTAGTGACGAATTTAGAAACTAATTCATAATTGAAACTATTCTAAATATCAATTTAAAAACCAATTATAATTTTTTTTAAACTATTTTAGTTGTCAATTTGGTCACTATATAATGACTAATTATTTTTTGTCACTAAATTTGCTTACTATTTCAAATACTTTTTTGTAGTATACTATGACTTTATAAATTAAATACTTCATTGATAAGTATTGATAAAATATCCTAAAGTATTGAACGCGATACATGTCAAACACATATACGTGATTCAAATTGAAGTATCGGTTGATATATCACATTCCACGAAACAAATAAAAAGACTTGTCAATTACTGGAAGCAGGGGCGGAACAACGTTAGGACGGAGGGGAGCCACGGCTCCCCCAACCATTTTTTTTCTTTTTTTCTTTTTTATTTAAAAAATAATATTTATATATTATTATTTTATTTATATTAATTAATTTTTTTTATTTTATTTTTTTATATATTTAAAAAAATATATATTTATATATTATTACTTTATTTATATTAATTTAGTTTAAATTATTTTTCTTAAATTTAAAAATCATGTTTTTTTTTCTATTATAATTTTTTATATTTTTTTATTTAGTTTTTCTCTTCCGTGCTTCCGTCTTTTTTTCTTTTTCATTTTATTTCGATCTAAATTTTCACCATCATTTCTTTATCATTTTCAAAATCAAATTGTACTATGACAAAATTAAAGAGTTAATAAATATTTTGGATTGAACAATTTCTACTTTTGAGTAAGTTTATTTTTTCCCTTCTTTTTTTAAAGCAATTTGTTTTCCTCTTGTATGTAACTTTTCTATGCTCTAGACATATCTCTATCTGTTAGAGATCATAAAATCATGCTTTATATTATTTGGATTATATAATTGTTATATTGTTTGGATTATATTGTCATGAGTGCTTATTTTGAATAAAAAGTTATGTAAAAAATTAATTTTTTAATTAAAAAAAAATAATTTATATATAACAAATATAATTTGGCTCCCTAAAATTTTTGATCAAGTTCCATCATTCGGGAAGGATCATTACGTAAAACAATAAATGTGGGAATTGAAAATTCTCATTAAAGCAAACCAAAAAAGAACCAAAGACTTGTCAATAGTTGGAAGCAGAAGGTCCCCAGGGTCGTGGCCTCCAAGATTTTTTTTTTTTAATTTTTTAGATTAATTTTTCCTTTTTTTATAAAAATAATTTTAATATTAATAAATAATAAAATTAAAAATTAAACATAATAAAAAATAATAAAATTTATTGAGGTATTTTTTTGTTTTTTTTCATCTAAAGTTTCTTCTGTATTGTATTCATTTATTATTCTTGCATATCTTTTTTTGTTCTTTATTTAAAAAAAGAAATAGAAAGTTAGACATGAATTCATTCTCTTAGTTCTCATCTGTTCTCTTTCAAGATAAAAAGAATAACCCTCTCCTTACTCTTGATAAAAAAAATATTAGTTTGATATTTATTTATTTATTTATTCATCTTATGAGTTTTTTGTATATTTAATTTTTATGAATATAAAAAGAAAAGTTAAATACTATATGTTTTCTCATAACCATTTCTTAAATATGACTTGATTATCATTTTTTTAGTAATTACGTCTCTTAATTTTTTATTAAATTTTGATAAATTATTTTTTAGTTTAATTTTTTTTAAATAGGTATATTGATGAAAAAAAAATAGATTCATTTTTTTAAGTGATAAAAGGGAAGATACCCTTTAAGATAAAAAATAATACAAATTTACTTCTTCACCTATTTTCAAGCATGATACTAGAAATTCAACTGTTGAATTAGATAATCATTTCTTAAGATTTAAAGAATTATAGGTGTGAAGTTTCATATGAATTCTTTTGAATTATAGGCAAAATGTTTTATATTAACTCTTTGAAATTTATTATAAGAAAAACGTTCTCAAATATGCAAATATATAGGGAAAAAGATAAAATTAAAAAAACTTATTTAAGATGAGTTTCATATCAAATACAATTTCAAAACTATAATTTGTTTTTAAGAAAAATATATAAAAATTTCAATAATATTCCTTCTCAATCCATCCTCCGAGACGTCTTTTAAGGACAAATTCGGGCAAAGCTCCTCGCTCTAAAGCGAATAATACAACTCCACAAGAAAATCTCATTAACAACCAATTTTAGTGCCCACAAGTTGTTAGTTACTATAATGACTAATTTAGATACTGATTTGAAAAATAAAATATTACTGGTTACTAAAATAGTTACTATTATGAATAAAATGTTAATTTGTCACTAATTAATTAGAGACTAATTTAGAAATCAATTCATTTGGTAAGAAAAACCTTGGTAGATAATGTTTAGTGACAAATTTCATTTGGTAATATATATTTTGCACTGATATTTATTTAATTTTTTTTAAATATTTATATATCTATAATTTATAGATAAATGTTAGAGTTGCTTTAAAAATAAAGACTTTATAAATTTAAATATAAAATTTTAAAATTTTCTTATAACAATTCTAACATTTGTCTATAAATTATTGATATATAAATATTTGAAAAAATATTTAAATAAAGTTCAATGCAAAATATACATTTAAATAAACTTAATTTTGTTAAAAATATCAATTATAATAAAAATACCATTATAAAATTTATATAAAAATTAAATTTGATATAGGGATGAAATTGATTCCGTTTTTTTTTCACGTCCAATAGTGACACGTGGCATTGTCACTCTATCACGTAACACAATGTCAGATTGACACGTGGTAATTTTAATTTTTTTAAAATATATAGTAACAAAAATTAAAAAAAAATTAAAAAAAAAAAACTATGTACTGACACATGATATATAATTAACATCATAGAAAGAAACTGTTTGCAACAAATTTTTAAAAATAGGGATTCAATTATGTCAAATAAAGATGGGGGACCTACTTGATATCTCGTGGAACCTCTAGAATGATTTAACCATTAAAAAATGAGAAAGTTATTTAGAGACATCAGGAGTGTATGTTAGAAGAACTTCGTTTTTTCTTTATAATTTTTTTTTTATTTTGAATTTTGAATTCAAATTTTGTTATCATGCTTCTACGCTTTTTAGATTTTAAATTTCAAATTCAATTTGAGTTACTATATATTTCGAAATTCATATTTGATATTGTTAATATGAAATTTAGAAAATCATTAAAATTAAAATCATTAGATCTTTTTATACATTTAAAAGTTAAAAACTAATTGATTTTTACTTTTTAATAATATATTATTTAAACTAACGTAAGTGTATTACAATTTTAAATAAAATACTGTTTTTAATATTTTATTATTTAGTTTACTTTTAGTTTATTAATAATATCATTCTATTATTATTATATATCATATTTTAATTTATCTTATTATTATTTAAAAATATTGACATATTTTTATTTAATTCTTCAATTCTTCATCTTTAAATTTTAATACGATCTTAAATACGAATATCTTTTGAACTTTATGAATTTTAAATTTGAATTTCAAACTTCATTATCGTTCTTTGAAGATTTTTAGAGATTTTAAATTTTAAATTCAATTTTTTTTTTGTTATTATATATTTTAAATTCACCGAATTAAAAAATGTATATCTATAAAATAAATTTGTTTATTAAACTAGAATTAAAATTTAATATAATTATTTTATTTTGAAAATTGAAATAATAATATTTTTGTTATAAAAATGTATTTAAGTTGTACTGCTTTTTTAAATAATAAAATATATGATTAAAATTTAATATAATTATCAAAACTAAATAATAAAGTTTACTTTTATTTATCATCATTATTTATATATTTGTTATCTATTAGTTATTATTAGTTATTATTATGAATTATTATTATTATTATTGAACTTCGTTTTTTCTTTATAATTTTTTTTTATTTTGAATTTTGAATTCAAATTTTGTTATCATGCTTCTACGCTTTTTAGATTTTAAATTTCAAATTCAATTTGAGTTACTATATATTTCGAAATTCATATTTGATATTGTTAATATGAAATTTAGAAAATCATTAAAATTAAAATCATTAGATCTTTTTATACATTTAAAAGTTAAAAACTAATTGATTTTTACTTTTTAATAATATATTATTTAAACTAACGTAAGTGTATTACAATTTTAAATAAAATACTGTTTTTAATATTTTATTATTTAGTTTACTTTTAGTTTATTAATAATATCATTCTATTATTATTATATATCATATTTTAATTTATCTTATTATTATTTAAAAATATTGACATATTTTTATTTAATTCTTCAATTCTTCATCTTTAAATTTTAATACGATCTTAAATACGAATATCTTTTGAACTTTATGAATTTTAAATTTGAATTTCAAACTTCATTATCGTTCTTTGAAGATTTTTAGAGATTTTAAATTTTAAATTCAATTTTTTTTTTGTTATTATATATTTTAAATTCACCGAATTAAAAAATGTATATCTATAAAATAAATTTGTTTATTAAACTAGAATTAAAATTTAATATAATTATTTTATTTTGAAAATTGAAATAATAATATTTTTGTTATAAAAATGTATTTAAGTTGTACTGCTTTTTTAAATAATAAAATATATGATTAAAATTTAATATAATTATCAAAACTAAATAATAAAGTTTACTTTTATTTATCATCATTATTTATATATTTGTTATCTATTAGTTATTATTAGTTATTATTATGAATTATTATTATTATTATTATTTATATATTTAAGTTGTTTATACCTTGATGTATTGCTTTTTTAAATAATAAAATATATTTAGTATTATAAATTTAAGTTTTTAAAAATATGATTACAAGATAATATAAGGTTTAAATATATATTTGGTCATATTTTCGTTGTTTTTATTCAATTTGGTCCTCATTTTCGTTTTGTGTTCAATTAGGTCCTTGTTTTCATCAAATTTTGATCAATTTGGTTATTTTTACTAACGTTTTTTAACAATACATGTCATGTGTTAGCTCCTGATTTTTTAATTTTTTTTAATCTTTTTTTAATTTTTTTTAAATTTTAAAAAAATTGTCCATATATGAAGTCATAATTGTTCCACATGTCGATGTCAGTGTCACACGTGTCACTTTATGGTTGTGTTATGTTTTTTGTTCAATTTAATTCTTTTGTTCGTTATTTTTGTTCTTTTTCGTCCCAATTTGGGTTGAAATGAATAATTTTTGTCCTTTCAAATTGATACCAAATTTAATATCTTTTATAAAAATTATAATAATAATTTTTTTAAAATTAACAATTTTATTAATTATTTTTAAAAATTCAATTATAAATTATTAAATTTAATTAAAAATTGAATAAAATTCTTATATCTAATTATTAAAGAAAATACAAATATTTAAAATATTGTAAGAATATAAATATTAAATGTTTTTTTTCTAATATTTATATTCTAAAATACAGATACTTTTAAATTTGATATTTAAAAATATTTCAAATATTATAAATATTTTAGAAGAGTAAACTAATATTTATAAAATTTAAATTTAAATATAAAACATTTTAGATTTTAATTTAATATCTAAAATGTAACAAAAATATTAAATAGTTTAGATTTAAATGTCAATTTTATATATGTTAATATATATTTTTAAAATATTTAATAATTATATTTTAATAATATTTTAAATAATTATATTCTATTTAATAATTGAATATAAGAATTGTATTCAATTTATAATTAAATATAATAATTTATAATTGAATTTAAAAAATAACTAATAATAATGTCAATTAAAAATATATATACAATATTAATAAAAATTTAAATTTGGCTTCAACTTGAAATGGAAAAACTTGTTCCATTTTACAAAAATTGAGACTAAATCAAACAAAAATAAAAAAATATAGAAACTGAATTAAACAAAAATAACAAATATTGAGACTAAATTGAACAAAAATAAATAATACAATCATAAACTCATATGTGGCACTGACATTGACATGTGGCAAAATTGTGACTTGACACGTGGACAATGTTTTTTAAATTAAAAAAAAAGAATTATTTTTTTTTTAAAATAAAAAAACCAGGAGCTGACACGTGGCATGTACTATTAAAAAATGCTAACTATTTAAACACCACTAGTAAAAAGGACCAAATTGGCCAAAATTTGACGAAAATGAGGACCTAATTAAACACAAAACGAAAATGATGACCAAATTAAATAAAAACAACAAAAATAGGGACCAAACGTATATTTAAGCCTTAATATAATTATGGAACTAAATAATAATATTTGTGATTTTTTTTGAATTTTTTGAATTCTTTTTTGTAATTTTTGTTTACACATATCATTTCATGGTTGTGCCACGTGTCAAAAAAAATTCAATTTGGTCCCTATATTTGTTTTTAGTTTCAATTTAGTTCTAATTTTTGTAAAAATTAAACAATATTGTATCTTCTTAAATTGAAACTTGATCTACTTTTTGTATACATTTGATGCTTATATTCTTACTAAAATTGACATTTTTATTAAATATTTGTCGAAATATTTGTAAAGAAACTTTTTGTTTTTAGTTTTATAATTAAACAAAGTTAAACCCCAACCTAATTTCAATAATCAACCATTGTTGTCATCATATATAAAGGTATCAACTGTATCATATACTACAAATTTATTGAAGATTAAAAATCAAATAACTTGTCACACATAACTTTAGGAACTAAATTTCAAGTTCAAAACCCAAAGTTTAAAGTTTCGTATACAATTAATTTAAAAATATTTAATAAAAATGTCAATTTTAGTAAGAATATAACTATAAGATTTATTCAAAAAGTAAATTGAATTTCAAGTTAAGGAAGGACAATATTATTCTATTTTTATAAAAAATAGGACTAAATTGAAACTAAAAAACAAATATAGGGATCAAATTGAATAATTTTGACACGTATCACGACCGTGAAGTGATGTGTAAGAAAAATAAAAAAAATAATAACAAAAAAAATCACAAATTGACACGTGACTTTAACATCATTTGGTCAAAATAATGGTAATGACTAAATTGAACCATTTAAAAAAAAAAACTACGACGAAATTAAGAGAGCGAAATACTTGAGCACTAATTTGATAATTGTTAACCAATAAAATGATCAAAAGTATAATTTAACCTTCTAATTATTAGAACAAAAGGTAGAAAAGAAAAGCAAAAGGTGAGAATGAAAATATGTTGCGTGGTTAAACTCACGAGAAAGAGTGTAATAACATAAAAACAAATTAAATTCTACCTTCTATTTTTTTTTTTACTTTTTTTTTTGTTAAAATTAAACTTTGAAAATTTTTGTAGAAAAATTTATTTCACTCCTTTCCATTTTCTAAAAAACATTTATTTATTTGAAAATAAATTAATTTATTTGGACAAAATTGAATATTGACAATGAAGATTGTGGAAAATATGCATATAAGGTGATCACTTAATTTCTGGAAATGTAACAACTATTAACCACTATAAGTTCAATGTGCACAAAAATAACTCCAGCCACATGTTTGCAGAATATATAAAATAGGTCATCACTTA